>JGI24709J26583_10001955_pt1 | contig 17250 bp, 12 predicted proteins | sample BioPla2DNA1_FD_26583 | JGI IMG/M metagenome (IMG submission 26583) | reverse complement strand
CGCTATTCCAACGGTAACGGCAACCATGACCTCGGTGCCCATGAGATAGATTCGTAAAACGGTGAAGAACGAGAGGATGATCCCGACGATCAGGGCTACCCGAATCTCTTTCCACATGACCGTGCCTAAGTCTTTCATCGATATCTCGTTCACCGCCATTCCCCGGATGATCAAGGTCGAACTCTGGCTCCCGGCATTTCCTCCCGTATCGGTGAGCATGGGAATGAAAGAGACAAGAATCGGCAATACCATGAATGCATCTTCAAAACGGGCAAGGATGCTTCCGGTGATCATTCCGCTGAAGAGCAAGACCATGAGCCAGACAATCCGGTTCTTCGCCAAGGTAAACACTCCGGTTTTCAGGTACGGCTTTTCACTGGGAATCAACGCCCCCATCTTCTGGAAGTCCTCGGTGTTTTCCTCTTCGATGACATCGATGATGTCGTCGACGGTGATGATTCCGACCAGGCGGTTCTCATGATCGGTCACCGGAATGCTCAACAGGTCATATCGGCGGAAGAGATCTGCAACGTGTTCCTGATCGTCCGTTGTCGTAACGGAGATGTAGTCGGGATCCATCAGCGTTTCAAGAATCTGGTCATCGGAGGAAAGGAGCAGCGTTCGAACGGAGACGATTCCTTCAAGCATCCGATTCCGGGTAGTGACGTAACACGTATAAATGGTCTCCTTGTCCTCGCCGACCTTCCTGATGTGAGCGATCGCTTCCTTGACGCTCATCTCTTTCTTCAGCTGAACGAACTCGGCGGTCATGATCGACCCTGCGGAGAACTCGGGGTAGAGGAGGAACTGGTTGATCAGGCTTCGGGTCTTTGGCGAGGTGTGGCGGAGAATCCGGTTGACAAGATTCGCCGGCAATTCGNCGATCATATCGACCGCATCGTCGATCATGAGCCCTTTCATCAGGTGCTGAAGCTCCCGGTCGGTGATTGCGCCGATCAGCAGTTCTTGCTGATCGTTGCTGAAGTTCGCAAAGATCTCCGCCGCCAAATCCTTTTCCAAAGTCCTGAACACCAACAGCGCCAATTCGGCGGGAAGGCTTTCAATGAAGGCGGCTACATCAATCTCCTGCATATGGGAGAGTTCTGCTTGCAGAGCATGCCAATTGCGTGACGTCACATAGTCACGAAGCTGTTCAAACGTTGCTTTCATCTTTTCATTGGAGACGAAGACCGGTGAGAAACTGTTGAGTATTAATGATGACGGTGCATGAACACACCAAAACTGAATCTTCTACTCAGAGGGTCATCAGATATACTTGCATGTTTTCCACATGTATCCACGACTCGCACCTCCTTGTAGTGATTATAGTGTTTATTTATTAATAGGATATCAAGTTGAATAAGAATGTTCAACCACTTTCACAGTTATAGGAGTATCACTCAAGAATTCAGGCACCTTAGATGTTCAAGAGCTTCTGGGCGATCGTAAAATAGAGGAACAGACTGAACGCATCGACGATCGTGGTGATCAGGGGGGCGGCCATGATCGCCGGGTCCAAATGAACAGCTTTGGCGATCATCGGCAGGATGCCGCCGATCGTTTTTGCCATGATCACCGTTGCATAAAGCGCTATTCCGACGGTGAGGGCAATCATGATCGCAGTGCCCATGAGATAGATTCGTAAAACGGTGAAGAACGAGAGGATGATCCCGACGATCAGGGCTACCCGAATCTCTTTCCACATAACCGTGCCTAAGTCTTTCATTGATATCTCGTTCACCGCCATTCCCCGGATGATCAAGGTCGAACTCTGGCTCCCGGCGTTTCCTCCCGTGTTGGTAAGCATGGGAATGAAAGAAATAAGAATCGGTACAACCAGGAATGCATCTTCAAAACGGGCAAGGATGCTTCCGGTGATCATTCCGCTGAAGAGCAAGACCATGAGCCAGACAATCCGGTTCTTCGCCAAGGTAAACACTCCGGTTTTCAGGTACGGCTTTTCGCTGGGAATCAGGGCGCTCATCTTCTGGAAGTCCTCGGTGTTTTCCTCTTCAATGACGTCGATGATGTCGTCGACGGTGATGATTCCCACGAGGCGGTTTTCATGATCGGTCACCGGAATGCTCAACAGGTCATATCGGCGGAAGAGATCTGCAACGTGTTCCTGATCGTCCGTTGTCGTGACGGAGATGTAGTCGGGATCCATCAACGTTTCAAGAATCTGGTCATCGGAGGAAAGGAGCAGCGTCCGAACGGAGACGATTCCTTCAAGCATCCGATTCTGGGTAGTGACGTAACAGGTATAGATGGTTTCCTTGTTTTCACCGACCTTTCGGATATGAGCGATCGCCTGTCCGACGCTCATCTCCTTCTTCAGCTGAACGAACTCGGCGGTCATGATCGACCCTGCGGAGAACTCTGGGTAGAGAAGGAACTGGTTGATCAGGCTCCGGGTCTTTGGCGAGGTGTGGCGGAGAATCCGGTTGACAAGATTCGCCGGCAATTCCCCGATCATATCGACCGCATCGTCGATCATGAGCCCTTTCATCAGGTGTTGAAGCTCCTGATCGGTGATTGCACCGATCAGCAGCTCCTGTTGATCATAGCTGAAGTTTGCAAAGATTTCCGCCGCCAAATCCTTTTTTAGGGCTCTGAAGACCATCAGCGCCGCTTCGGCGGGAAGGCTTTCAATGAAGGCGGCTACGTCAATCTCCTGCATATGGGAGACTTCCGTCTGCAGAGCGTGCCAATTGCGGTTCGTTACATATTCATTGAGTTGCTCAAACTGTTCTTCCATCGTATATATTGGAGACGAAGACTGGTGTGGAACTGTCAAGCATCAACGATGACGGTGCATGAAAACACCAAAGCAGAAGCTTCTACTCAGAGGGTCATCGGATATACTTGCATGTTTGCCACATGTATCCACGACTCGCACCTCCTTGCAGTATAATAGGGTAGATATGCCAACAGAATACCGAGTTGAATGAGATTGTTCAACCACTTTCACAGCTGAGTTTTTATATCTCAATGCTCTGAATGAATGCTTTGACCTCCTCCTTACCCTTCTCCTCGTCGACTTTTCCCAAGAAGAAATACCCAAGGATGAAGAGGATGATCAGGCTGATGATTCCCGCCCGGCTGCTTCTTGTAAGCAAGGTGACCGTACCCATTAAGAAAGGACCGATGATCGCTGCGAACTTTCCGAGCATGTTGAAGAACCCGAAGAATTGAGCGCTTTGTTCCTTAGGGATGAGCCGGGTNTAATACGAACGGGAGAGNGCTTGGATACCNCCTTGGAACAGCCCGATTGCAACCGCCAAGAGGTAGAAGTGAATCACCTTGGTCATGAANTACCCGAGGACCGCAATCACGGTATATGCCCCGATCGCTACTTTAAGGGCGGTTTTTGTTCCGACCTTCATTCCGAAGTAGGAGTATGCCAGTGCGGAAGGGAACGCAACGAACTGGGTGATCAGCAGGGCGATGATCAGCGATTCGCTGGGAAACCCCAACGTGGTTCCGTAGTTTACCGCCATCCGAATGATCGTGTCGACTCCGTCAATGTAGAGCCAGTAGGCAAGAAGAAAGGTTGCAACGGTCTTAAGCTGGCGGAAGCTCTTTATCGTGTTGACCGTCAGTCGCAGTCCTTTTTTTACTGATTCACGGACGGTGAGTTCACCCTCCACCTTTTCTTCTTTCACCCAAAGCCATAGTGGAATCGTGTTGACCAACCACCAGATGCCGACGATGACAAAGCTTACTCTGATGGCTGTCGCTTCATCGGGGAGNCCGAACCAATGGGGGTTGAGGTACATCAGAACATTCACCAAAAACAGGAGTCCTCCACCGATGTAACCGAGGCTGTACCCCAGTGAAGAGACGTAATCGACTTTCTTCTCCGAGGCGACGGATGGAAGAAGCCCGTCATAGAACGTGTTCGCTCCGCTGAAGCCGACAAGTGCAAGGCTGTAATACAGGACCGCAAGCACCCACGAGCCCATTTTCAAAAAAAAGAGCGATCCGGTCATTACCGCTCCGAGGAAGGTGAAGAAGGTGAGGATTCTTTTTTTATAGCTTCCCCAGTCGGCGATTGCTCCAAGAAACGGAGCCAGAAGGGCTACGATGAACGAACCGAGGGAGTTTGCGACTCCCAAGAAGAAGGTCCCCTGTTCAGCGGAGGACCCAACAGCCCAATATGCGGTGAAGAACACGGGGAAAAACCCGGCCATCACCGTGGTGGCAAACGCACTGTTTGCCCAATCATACCAAGCCCAGGCAAAGATCGATCGGCGTGTGTCCTGCATTATATACCTCGTTGCTGTCACGATAGCATTACCGTTGGACCTTGTCAGCCCTTTGTTTTCGTCTTGAACAAGAACGTTGCCTCCTCTACAATACGCCCATAAATTCATACAGGAGTCCGAGATGATAGTATGTAAATTTGGTGGCAGCTCGGTTGCAGATGCCGCTCAACTGAGGAAGATCAAGCAGATTATCGACAGTAATCCCAATCGAACGATCGTAATTGTCTCCGCTCCGGGAAAGCGAAGATCCGATGACGAGAAAGTCACCGACATGCTCTACGGGTGCGCCGCCTTGGTCGATCAAGGCAAACCGTGCAAACCGATCTTTGAAAAGGTCGTCGAACGCTACAGCACGATCTTGGATGATTTGAAGATCGATCGGACCGAATTCGATCCTCTATTTCGGTGTATTGAAGCGGAGATCAATGAAGGTGCCGGCAGTCACTACGCCGCAAGTCGGGGAGAATACCTCTCAGCGAAAGTGGTCGCCGCCTTTTTCGGATGGGAGTTCTTGGATACACAGGATCTTATCACCATCGAAAGCGACGGAACAGTGGCTTCCTCCTCCTATGAGAAAATCGCCCGGGCGATCGATCCGAAGAAGCGCTACGTGGTCCCGGGATTCTATGGCAGCGACAGTGAGGGTATTATCAAAACCTTCAGCCGCGGGGGCAGCGATATTACCGCAAGCGTCTTCGCTCGGGCGGTGGATGCCGATGTCTATGAAAACTGGACGGATGTTTCCGGAATCTATGCGATCGATCCCNGGCTTACCGATAAAGCGAAAGTAATCCAAGAGCTCACCTATCAGGAGNTACGGGCTCTTGCGGGAGTGGGGGCGAATGTGTTCCATGAGGAAGCGATCGCTCCGTTGTATCATCNTTCGATTCCAATCAATGTAAAGAATACAAATGATCCGACCGCTGAGGGAACTTGGATTCGAGCAACCCGTGATTACACCAACACACCGCTTGCGGGNGTTTCCGCCAAAGCGGGATATACCCGCATCGTGGTTCAAAAATTGCTGTTGCTGAAGAAGGTCGGAATCCGTCAGGGNATGTTGACAATGCTCCATGTCTTTGGAATTCANCCGACATTTACATCATCGGGAATCGATTCGCTTGCGTGGTATTTTGACTCCAGCCAAGCGAATGAGCAGATCGTTACCGCCCTCTGTGTTCGCCTTAAAGATGAGTTTGAGCTTGACGAAGTAACCGTTACTACCGATATTGCAATTACAGGTGTGGTTGGTGAGGGCTCAAGTCGGNTGGAAGGACTGACTTCGAAGGCCACCGGAGCGCTTGCCGAAGAGGGGATTGAACTAATGTTNCTCAGTGTTGGCAGTTCACCGAATACTCTGCTGCTCGGNGTCCCCCAGAATAAACAAAAAGAGGCTGCGATTGCCCTCTATTCTGCCCTCTTTTAAGGAAGTGTTATGATTACTACTGAAACGCTATTACTCTCTTTGATGATTTTCAGCGCCCGAGTGGTTGATGTTTCATTATCAACAATTCGCCAAGTGATGATTATTCGAGGTAAACGGGCGATTACGTTCGGAATTGCTTTTATTGAAAACCTGATTTGGGTCTTCGCCGTGTCAAAGGTGCTCCAAGACCTTTCCGAACCGATTACCGCATTAGCGTTCGCTCTCGGTTTTGCTACGGGAACGTTCGTAGGCATCACGTTGGAAGGAAAGCTGCTCATCGGCGAACAGGTCGTGAAAGTTTTCACCTCCCTTGGTGATGAGGTCGCCGACCATCTTCGCTCCAACGGCTATCGGCTCACGGAATTCATGGGCAAGGGGCGGGATGGCGAGGTGTCCCTACTGTTTGTCCAAGTTCGGCGTCGGGATGCTCCGAAGGTGTTGACTCTTGCCCGCGAGCTCGATCCCGCATGCTATCTGGTCCTTGAAGACATTCGCGCCCACCAGCGGGCAACAAGGTGATTGAAGATATATGGATACAAGAGAACCGGCCGATCCGGCCGGTTCTTTGTTCGATTGAAGGTATCTTCGAACCTACTGGATGACGATTTCCGTTTCGAGATCGAAGAACTTGGCTTTCGCCATATTGGGAATCAAGGAGATCTTCGTATCCGGTGCGGGTACGAGGTTCGGCTCGATCTTACCGATGACTTGGCTCTTGCTTGTCGTGATATAGACATGCGTCTCGCTTCCCAGCGGTTCGACAACGCTTACGACGCCGTCAATCGTCTCACCGTCCTTCTTGGTGTGGTGGAACTCGACGTCTTCGGGGCGGATACCGAAGGTGACGCTCTTGCCGACATACGGGGTGAGATACTTCTTCTGCTCGGCGGTTACCTTCAGGCGGAAGGTTCCCTCATTTGCATAGATGGCATCGCCGTCCGCTTCGATCTGCGTTACGAGGAAGTTCATCGGGGGGCTTCCGATGAAGCCGGCAACGAACTTGTTCGCCGGGTGATTATACAACTCGAGCGGTCCGCCGATCTGTTGGATGACACCGAACTTCATGACTACGATCACGTCCGCCATCGTCAAGGCCTCGACCTGGTCGTGGGTAACGTAGATCATCGTTGCCTGCAGTCTGTGGTGCAACGAAGAGATCTCGGCGCGCATCTGAACTCGAAGCTTTGCGTCAAGGTTGGAAAGCGGTTCGTCAAAGAGGAATACCTTCGGCTTTCGAACGATTGCCCGTCCTACCGCAACGCGCTGGCGCTGTCCACCGGAGAGCGCTTTCGGTTTTCGATCGAGCAACTCTTCGATTTCAAGAATTTTAGCAGCTTCGCGTACCCTCTGGTCGATTTCGTCTTTGGGGAACTTTCGAATCTTCAGACCGAACGCCATGTTGTCATAGACGGTCATGTGCGGATAGAGCGCATAGTTCTGGAAAACCATCGCGATATCACGATCTTTCGGGGGNACGTCATTGACGAGNTTGTCATCGATGTAGAGCTCNCCGGAAGTGATGTCTTCAAGACCGGCGACCATTCTGAGGGTTGTGGANTTTCCACATCCGGATGGGCCGACGAGAACGACGAATTCCCGGTCCTTGATTTCGATGTTGACGTTGTCAACTGCTTTGACTCCACCGTCATACACCTTTGAGATGTTTTTCAGTGTTACTGTGGCCATAATGCCTCCTCATTATTTTATCTTCTGTGACTGTACCCCACTCAAGCTCCGGTGTCAAACCTTTGATGGGTGAAGATGATTTGCGCTTTTCAAAGCACCATTACTATTGGCGCCTTGAAATGCACGCACACTCCATTAAACTTGGTCTCTTGTCCTGATTGGTTAACGATCAAGCTGTTTCTTCCTGTACCTTTGATTTGGACTGTTCGGCTTATCCGGGATCGTCATTTCAATTTCCCCTGCATTAAGCAACGGCTTTATATATTTTTCCGAAAAGTTTCTTCTACCGGTCAGCCCCATAAATTCTTGCATTTCTTTCCGACTGCGAGGAACAGAGCAAAATTGAATAAGATCTTGTATCGTGACTTGCTCCTTATCTTGTTCCTTTACTTGCTCCCTTGAATCAAGTTTTTCTGTCGGCCCAACCGTAGCTGTTGCAGCTTCGGATAGAGGAATAATAGTCGTAAAGACATCCGCCTCTGTAAAGACAGGCTCTCCACCGGAATACATCTTCGTGTATTTATAACTATTCCGCATACCGCTTCCCAACTCATCAGCAAGTCCGATCTCTCGGAAAACCTTTGCTATCGGCGGATTCTTTGCGAATGGCCTGTATGTTTTCAGATTCAGGTTGCCGTGTCCATGGGCAAGATTCCCATTTTCTGTTGTAATCTTATCCCGCTCAATAACGAGCTTAGGAACATAGCCACTGGAAAAATCACGATGCATGAGCANGTTTGAAATGATTTCACGCAAGATTTTGTCTCTGGAGCTTACCCTTTGGATGCCATCCAGCGTGAAGACATCATTGAGATGTTTCTTCCCAAATTCCATCAGACGATCATAGCTTTCAATCAGATTTGTTATCACCACATCCCTGTCATCATAACGGTCAACGTTGAACACTCTGAAAATAGCGTCTGTCTTATGCTGAGGCAGCACAGACAAATGCGGTTATCCGTACCGAAGAGTAGAATTGCTGCCAGCGTGATGCCCTCTTTGTTCGTTTCCGGATCTTCAAGTATGAGTCCGCAGCTTCTGAGCATCTCCTCATCCGTCATGTCAACCCATGGATGGTGCTCGGTATTAACTCTCGTCATTCTCCTTGCCCGATCCATAAGATCATGACGAAGGCTTGAAACCGGGATGGCAGGGTAGACCTTATTCACAAAATAGGTGCTTTGCTTGCGGGCATAAAGATTGAAAACCATGTCCGCATTGTCTGTTATATCAATATCCGACTCATTGTTGCGATCGAAAATCCTGCCTGCATTACGGTAAACAGTTTTTCCAACCGGGAAATAGACATAGAGAACAATACGCCCATCCACCTCATATTCCTCCGGAGTCAGATACAGCGGCGGATACATTTTGCTCTCATTGTTGATCGTCGTAACAAAGTTTTTCTTCATCTGCTCAATGCAGTCTGTATCAACACCGAGAATCGTGCCGTTATCTTTTACGCCAAAGAAAATATGACCGCCATCCCGATTGGAAAAAGAGCAAACGGTATCATAGACATCTTTCGTAATATCCGTGGTTGACTTTTTGAATTCGACTGTCAGCCCCTCGCCCTGACGAATCAAACTCATCAATTTTTCAGGGAGCATNATAAAACTCACCCCTTTCAATTATTCACTTATCAATTCCATTAGGCAAAATAGAATCGACCTCGTTGTCTTTAAAAGTCTGCTCTTCCTTCTCTTGTAATGCCCTCTGAGCAGCCCTATAGCTTTTTGCATCCGTTGCAGGGTAATTATTATTGACCTCTGACACTCGCTCACAAAGAACATTTCTTCTTTTCTGTATTTAGCTGTCTTCAAGTACGTCAAAATCAACTAACAGTGAAACATAGCTTTCTAATGTCCCACAACATATTTGCGGCATTTCTATGCTGACTTGCTTCATTTTGAATCCTATATTCCTTTGCATATAGATTCAAGCACAAAGACAATACAGCTGAGATTCCTTTGATGGATGAAGATTATTTACATCGGCGTCCGATTCTGCTACAGTAGGTTCACTGCGCCAGTAGCACAATGGCAGTGCTCGTGCTTCCCAAGCATGAGACGAGGGTTCGATTCCCTTCTGGCGCTCGAAGAAAGGCCCCACTCAGTGAGCGGGGTCTTTCTCCGTCTATCCCGCAAATCGATTACTTGAATACGACGATTGCCTTGGGTTCTATGACGCGGAACGTGAACGACTCGGTGGCGAAGAGGGTGACCTCTTTGGTGTCATGGCTCTCGTAGCCGAGTTCAAAGTCCTGACCGATCGTGAGCTCCAGGTCCGCGCTGTCGTGGGGAACGAGGATCGCTCCTTTGATCGCGGAGGCGAGGACGATCTCGCCGCCGATGATGCGCTCTACCCGTTCCTTGAGGCTCTGGCCCTGCGCTTCTTTGTGGAGGCGCACCCAGACCTCGTTTGAAACGATGAGGGAGTAGGGGCCGTCAACGAAGCTGTCCTTCAGAAGAATCACGCCTTCTCCGATCGCTGCGAGGAACTCCTTGGTATCGCCTGTAAGTCCAAGGGTCTTGTGGGCGGAAGATTCCTTCAGCCCTTTGATAGTACCCGGAGCGTAGCCGTGATACACCGCGTTTTCCTCAAAAAGAGCGAGCTGATCGAGGGCTTTATCCAAGCTGTCGAAGTCGATGTCTTTCGCCCCGCGCTCCAGATTGTCCAGTTCCCACTTGTTCAAGGTGAAGCGGACTCGGGCTTCGGTCAGCGGCAGCACGTTGTAGATTCCCGCCTTTACTGCGCTCTTGTCATCAACGAGGGAGAGTCTGCCTTCGCTGAGCACCGTATAATCGAGCCCATGAGGCCCATTCACGGAAACGACCTTGCGGGCGCTCAGGCGCGAGAGCAAAACGAGCTTTGCCCGTTCCTCGATCTCGCTCCATGCCCGGTTGGATATGGGAGCGAGGTTTCGTTTAAACATATCCATGGTATTCCTTCCTTTTATTTCTTCAGGTTTCCGATTGAAAGCGATGAGCCGCTCTTCGGAGAAGAGCTTCCCGTTCTTCCCATGGCGCTTTCTTCCGCTTCAATGATCGAGCCGTCGGTAAAGAGATAGGTCCTGAGCTCCTCATCCCATTTGTCCATATTTCTTCGAAGCCACTCGATCGTCATGCAGGCATGTTCAATCTCTTCGTCCCGGTTGTGCGCCATGATGGCGGCAAGTTCGGGATCCTTTGTCGTGTAGACCCGCTGGTTATACCAGTTGACTGCTTCAATTTCTTCTTTCAAACTGGTGATTGCCCGCGAAATATCACGAGTCTTTTCATCCAATGCGTCATACGGTTCAGTATATGGCATACATTCCTCCTGTTACATTTGTTACTGATACAGTGTACTATTAGAAGAGGTTCAATGGAAGTGGTGCGGAGTNGTTTCCTTCACCCTCGGTGGGTGTATAGATCAAATGAATTAAAGAGAAGGACGTCTTGTTTTTTTCGACAATAATTATAATAATGTATATATTAAAAACAAACAGGTTGAGAGAGCACTATGGAACGAACAATTGTCTCCCTTTTGCAGAGCGCAGCGGAGAAATACCAAGACCGTGCGTACACAAACACCCGCTTTGATCAAGGCTGGGTTCCCTCCTCCTTCAAGCAGACGAATCTCGACAGTGATTACGTTGCGGCGTTCCTTCTCGAGGACGGCGTCAAAAGCCAAATGTGCGTGGGAATTCTCAGTGAAGGAAAAGGGCAATGGGTAACCTTTGAGCATGGGGCGCTGAAAGCCCGGATGGTCAGTGTTCCCCTTTCGATCAAGCTTACCGCTGAAGAAGTGGCGTTTCGGATCAACCACAGCGAAGCGGTGATGCTCGCAGTCTCTTCCAACACGCTGGCGCTTGTCGCCGCCGCATTCCCTTCATTCGACCATCCGGTGAAATTGGTCTATCTTGACGCCCCGGACGAGCGGCTTGCGAAGCACGTGGAAGAAAAGAAGTGGAAGGAAGGGAAGGACTATGTCGTCTGGCCAGAAATTCTCAAAAAAGGCGAAGCCATTCTGAAAAAGAAGCCGAAGCTGGTCAGCGACTCGATCGCGAAGATCAAGGAAGATGATACGATCAATATCTGTTATACCAGCGGAACGACGGGCAATCCGAAAGGAATCATGCTTACCCACCTCAACTATTGGGCAAACGTCCAGGGAGCGGTCGAACTGTTCAAGATTCCCGATGGGACGTTTGAGACCCTCATCATCCTGCCCGTCGATCACAGTTTCGCCCATACGGTGGGAATCTATACCTCGATGGTTTGCGGCATCACGCTGCACTTCGTCGATTCACGGGGTTCCAATGCCGCCATCATCCGAAATTTTCCGAAAAACCTGGTCGAGCTGAATCCCACTTTCCTGATGACGGTTCCTTCAATCACCGGTTCCTTCATGAAGAAAATGACCCAGGGGATCGCCGCCAAGGGGCCGTTTATTGAAGGGATCTTCAAACGCGGTCTTGAAGCCGGAATCGCCCGCAACGGGGACGGCTTCAATAAAGGGAGCAAATTCAAAGGCTGGTTCCATTATCATTTGGCCAATCTTTTAGTCTTCCCTAAACTCCGAAAGGTGTTCGGAAACAAGTTCCTGTACTGCGTCGGCGGCGGAGCGCTCTTGGAGGCGCGCCAACAACACTTCTTCGCGGCGATCGGTTCTCCGGTGTATCAGGGCTATGGGCTGACGGAAGCCGCCCCGATCATCTGCTCCAACTCCCCGGGACGCTACAAGTTCGGAAGCAGCGGAATGGTTTTGCACAACATCGAGTGCCGGATCATGGTCGATGACGAGACCGAGGCGAAGGTAGGGCAGCGGGGCGAGATCGTCATTCGCGGCGACAATGTGATGAAGGGATACTTCAAGAACCCCGAAGCGACCGCCGAGGCGCTTAGGGACGGTTGGCTTTGGACCGGAGATCTGGGCTACTACGACGAAGACGGCTTTCTGGTCGTAACCGGCCGGGCGAAAGCATTGCTCATCGGCAAGGATGGGGAAAAATACAGTCCCGAAGAGGTCGAAGAGGTGATGGTGAACAACGTCGCTTCGATCAACCAGCTGATGGTGTACAACGACCATCAGGCGATCACAACAGCGCTGGTCACCCTTCAGGAAGATATAGTCAAGCGAATGATTAAGGAAAAAGGATTGTCAACGCCTGAAGCAACATTGGATGCGATCATCGCCGATCTGAAATCGTATGAACCACATGCGACCGCCATTCCCGCGATGTGGCAACCAAGCCGGTTCGCCTTGATTGAAAAACCCTTCAGCGAAGCGGACGGACTCGTGAACTCAACGATGAAACTGGTTCGTTACAAGACCATTGAATTCTACAAAGAGCGGATTAATCTCCTGTACGCCGGAGACGACGAGAACAGGAAAGCGAACCTCAAGGTGGTTTTCAACCTCTTTTTCAATAAAAAGTAATCCAAAATAAAACAACATCCCCCTTTATAATTGTATTATATTTATATTATAAAGGGGGTATTTCCGTAGACAGCTGTGACCAATTGTGTAACGATTATCGATGGGGATTGATTTTCATATAGGGGATTGCCTCCCCGGAAATAGTGGTTTATTGGTTCTTCATTGATGAAGAAGGAACTGCATACCGAGCGTATTCTCTCGTTGAAGGAGGAGACTGTGAAACGATTTGTTATGCCGATATTGATTATTCCATTGCTTGCGCTGGTTCTCATCGGCTGTGACCAGGATATGCGCAACAATATAGCCGGCTTTTTAGGGCCGTTGGGCAACAACGTCTACAACGACGCGGGAATGATACCCCCCAACACGGCCAACACCGCTGCGGCAAGCAATCAGATTGCCAGCATGGGGACCGGCGATTCTGCGAAGTCTACGAGCGCAAGCGGAGTAATTGATAGTACTGTGTTTGGGGTTGAAGTAGACCTTGGCGCAGCTCATGGGTCAAAACCCCTCCTCGCTCCGCAATCCAAAGAGGCCCAGGAAGAACTGAAGAATCAGCTGGGCGAAGCTCTCAATTCGACCACACAAAAAGAAGAGCTTAAAAAAGAGATGAAAAAGCCGGCTTCCGATGAGCAGAAAGCAGCGGCGAAAGGAACGGTCGATGCCTTCAATACGGTTCTCACAAGTATCAATACGAAGACCGGGGGCAACGCGGACTTCCTTGATAATCTCAAGCTTCCCGAAATCAAGGAGGACGATGAGCTCACCCAAGGCGATATGCTGATGCTTCAGCTGATGACCGACATGGTCAAAAATACCGTTGACACGCTTACGGACCTTTCTGAAGATAAAGATTTATCGAAATTCGATGGTAGCAATCTTACTCAGGAAGGCATCAACAAAGTGATGGGAATCGTCGACGATGCCCTCTTCGCCGCCCAGATGGCGGAAGAGCTTTCCGGAGCTTCCTCCATCGACTTCACCGGAAGTCTGGATCTGACCTCGCTTCTTGAAAACATCGGTGGTAAAGGAAGAAATCTGATTCAGGCGCGTGATGGTGGCGATGACGACTTCCTTGAGGACATTGTACCCACCCTCTTCAGACTGTCCGGAGACGTAACCAAGATGATGGGAGCAAAGATCGTCGGTGATGAGGTCATAGTCGATCAGAAGATGTATCGGACCTTCCTGACAATGATGAAATCCTATCGTTCTTCGCTTGAATATGCGTTCGGCTTTGGTTTCGACGCACAACAGATGAAGAGACACAGATTTGCCAACGCCATGCATATTGACCTCTCTTCGATCATCAAGTATCTGCTTGCTGTCGCCGTTACCGAACACGATGCGTATATCAGGTATTACAATGGTAAATACGACACGAACGAGAGTTCACGGGAGCTGATCAGGAAAGCCCTTGATGCAAATCGTGAATTCGTAACCGGAGTGAAGCCTGCAAACATGGATGATTACAAACCCAATCCGGTCGAGGGTGTGGAAGATATTTACAAAGATTTCGGTAAGTATCTTGAAACAAGAGATGGGGAAGGGCTCGGTGACACCATCAAGAACACCTTGCGTGGAATCGTTTCATTTATCGCCGGCGATCTGTTTGATGACTGGATTGATGAGTTTGATTTGAACGAGCTCTTTGGGGATAAGGATTGAGGGGAGGGGTGATATGAACAAGAACAAGAGACTCCTAGTAATTTTGTTGATCGTGCTTGTCGGAGTCACTCCGCTGTTGGCCACAACGTACGGACCCGATAACGTGGTGTATGAGCAGACTGCTCAACCGTTTGCGGGAACGAATGTCAAGTCGTTGTCGATGGGCGGAGCAGGGTTGGGAATGAAAGGATATTCGGAGAGTTTTCTGCTGAACCCGGCAAACCTTCCGGGAAGCGGATTCAGACTTTCCATACCTGCCGTTACCGTGACCGCTTATAACGTCGTGAAGATTCTGGAAAGCCCGATGATCGATTATTTCACCTCCGATGATGATAATGATAAGATCAAAGGCGCCCAGGAGTTCCTGAAGACGATCGGTAAAGGACATGGAGACGTCCTGACGACGGATATCAGCCTGCTTACGCTGAACGCCGGAGGTCTCGGCCTTTCGGTTCAGGCTCAGGAACGCCTGATAAGCTATAAGACGGGAACGGACATGACCTCCACCAAGCTCATCGCTCAGGCAACTGCCGCAGCCACGCTTGGCTTCGGTTTCAACATCCCGATTCTTCCTGAGTGGCTTGACATCGATCTGGGAGCGAGTGTCCAGTTTGCCTATAAGGCATACCTTGAACAGATCGGAGCGGATACGATCATCGGGATGATGAATAACGAATCCGGTGATCCAGCCAAAGTCCTGCTCAACCAGACACCGCTGATCGCCGGCTGGTCAATGCCGATTACAATCGGTATGAACGTCAACGGACCGTACGGTCTGCGTGTTTCGGGTGTTGCCAAGAACATCAACGCCACGCAGCATATGACCGCATACGCTTCGCTGGACGATTGGGCGATCGAGAACTTCAGTCAAAGCATTTCGGGTGAAGCAGGACATAATCCTGCAACTCTTGAGGCGCCTTTTGAAGTTGTTCCCGAATTCCGCTTCGATCTCGGTGTTTCCTGGAGTCAATCCTTTGGTGGTTCGTTGCTCACGCCGACTCTTTCACTCGATGTCATTGACGCCGGGAAGTTGGTTGGCAAGCAGGGTGATGACCTGACTCGGGCATTCTGGGACAGCACGAGGATAGGAGCATCACTGCGCGTGCTGAATATTCTTGATCTCCGCTATGGCTTGAGTAGGGGATACCACTCGGTCGGACTCGGTCTGGATCTCTTTGTCTTCCACGTCGATGTGGCGTATTACACCCTCGAATATGGCAAGAACCTTGGAGATAAACCGATCGATGCCCTCTCGGTCCGAATTGGATTGCTTTCGCGCTAAGCGATTCTTATGATCATGTGATGCCACTCCTTCGGGGGTGGCATTGTTATTTTAATAACCACTTGCAATAAAAGATCGGCTTTTGTTATTTAGGCTGTACTTTGTTCTAAATCTCCACTATTGTGTACAAAAACCATTACAATCGAGAGGTCAATATGGCTAGCTTTGGCATTTGGGGGTTGATTCCTCCTGTGTTGACGATTACCTTGGCGTTCATCACCAAGGATGTCATCGCTTCCTTGTTTTTAGGAATTCTCAGCGGAACGCTGATCGTGGCGGGCGGCAACCCGATCATCGCGGTGATCAACTTGACCGACATGCTTGCTGATTCGCTCAATGACGGATGGAACATCCGGATCCTGCTCTTCTGTGCGCTGTTAGGCGGTCTGGTCGGAATGCTCAGCCGCACCGGGGCGACCCACGCGTTCGGTCGGTGGGCGGCACGGAAGCTTCATACAGCGAAATCCAGTCTGGTCGTTACATGGTTTTTTGGACTGGCAATTTTCATTGACGACTATTTCAACAGTCTGGCGGTCGGAACGGTCATGCGCCCGATCACCGACAAGAATGGAGTAAGCCGCGCTCAGCTGGCATATGTGCTTGACTCGACCGCCGCTCCGGTCTGTATTTTGGTTCCAATCTCCTCATGGGTCATCACCGTCATGTCGATCGTGAAATCCTCCGAAGGCTTTGGAGTATTGGGGGTCAGCGAGTTTTCCTTCTTCCTTCGCTCCGTTCCCTATAATATCTATCCGCTTCTTACCCTGATTATGGTGATTTACACGATTCTCAGCGAGCGAAACTATGGACCGATGGCGCGCTCGATCGCCTATGCGAAGGAAACCGGAAAGCTGTACAACGAGGACTATGGAGCAGCCCCCGGTGAGATTGAAGATGTCGGTACCGACAAGGCGGATAAGGCGAAGAGCCTTGATATGCTCTTTCCGCTCATCGTGCTGATTCTCTCCAGCGTCATCCTCTTTCCTGTCACGACCTACCTCGGGGCGATCGGAAGCGACGGCATTGAAACGTACGGCCAGGCGGTTCGATCGATGAGCCTCGGCGATGCATTCAACAACACCGACGCCTCAATGGCGCTTTTCTATGCGATCATCTTCACCTTGTCGATCACATCGGTCTACTACCTCGCCCGAAAGCTCTTCACCCTCCGCGAAGCGGGCGACGCCCTGACTGAAGGAATCAAATCGATGGTTCCCGCCCTCATCATCCTGACGATGGCATGGACGATCGGGACGGTCATCACCTCCTCGCCGGAGGATGGCGGACTCGGTTTGGCCTCCTACCTCAGTGATGTGGTCGTAGGCGGCGGCTTCCCGATCGCTCTTGTCCCGATGATCGCCTTCGTCCTCTCCGCTCTGATCGCTTTCTCGACCGGGACCAGCTGGGGAACGTTCGCGATCATGATTCCGATNGTGATGCCGATNGCNGTCGGTCTNGCCCAGGCGAAGGGGCTTGACGGNTCGGGAGTATTGAAC
>JGI24709J26583_10001950_pt1 | contig 17269 bp, 15 predicted proteins | sample BioPla2DNA1_FD_26583 | JGI IMG/M metagenome (IMG submission 26583) | reverse complement strand
CTGCATGCATTATTGAGGCATGCAAGTTCTCAGGATATTCAGGTTCCTGCAGTTTGTAAATGTTTTTTGTTTTCAATTTGTTTCACCTTGCTTTGTACGGCTGATTCAAGCATTTTTCTGCCTCGGTTGAGACGGGATTTAACGGTTCCTTGCGGCAGATTTAAAGCTTCTGCTGTTTCTTCTATAGTCATGTCTTCCAAATCCTTTAAAATTATAGGGGCCGAGTAGCGAGCTGGGAGAGCTGAGAGCTCTTGGGCCGCTATTTTGGCTCTTGCCTCTTCAAGAGCTTTATCCATTAGAATTTCTTCCGGGGTTTCTTGCCTGAAAGAACTCAGCCAGAGCAAAGCGTTCTTGGTCAGAGCAGCTTTTTTTTTCTTGGCTCTGGAGGACAAATTTATGCAAGTGTTCATAGCTATTCTGTAGATCCATGTTTTTAGCGAAGAGTCGCCTCTGAAAGTTTTCAGATTTTTATAGACTCTAATAAAGACTTCTTGAGCTGCATCCATTGCATCTTCAGGATTATTAAAAAAACGGTAGCAAATTCTGTATACAGTTTTTTCGTGCTCAAAAACTAGCTGTTCGAAATTCTTGTCAAAATGTTTAGACATAGGGAGATCAGCGAAAGTTCCATTTTTTTTATTTATATTGGATTATAGCATTCTGCCGCTGTATTTTTTTCTAAAAGTTTCTTTATCACAATAAAAAAATATTATCTACAGCTGGACACAGATAGGCTTTTTAAGCTAGCTTAAAAATCTAGCGTATTGTTACGTTGAGGTCAGAAGGCACTGCATAGGATTTAATATATAGTTTGTTTTCTTTTGCCAGATCAAATATTTTTCGTTCTTTGATTCTGCGTCCAGCTTTATCTGCTATAAGCTTGATTTCAGGTCGAATAAGAGATGTCTGGTTGTTTCTCAAAATTAGAGCTATTGAGTCATCGTTTAGTCTTACCAAGCTTCCTGGAGGGTAGAGAGATGTTTTTCTTATAAAAGCTTGCAGCACTTCTGGAGAGAATGCTGTGTTTACCATAGAGTTTAGAATTCTGACAGCTTCATATGGTGTTTTGGCGACTCTGTATGGTCTTTCGCTGGTCAAAGCGTCAAATACGTCTGCAAGAGAGCAAATTTGAGCATAGAGGGAAATTTCTATATCCTTAAGGCTTTCAGGGTAACCTGAGCCATCATATTTTTCATGATGCTGTAATATGAGAGTTTTCGAGGCGGCAGGTATGTCTGGATTATCCTTGAAAATTTCGTATCCGTAACGAGGATGCTGCTTCATCTCTTCAAACTCTTCATCTGAAAGTTTGCTGTCTTTCGAAATGATGGTATCAGCTATTTTTAATTTGCCCATATCATGAAGCAAGGCGCCAATAGTAACTTCCAAAAGCGCTTTTTCATGAAGTTTGAGAGCGCTTCCTATGTAGGCTGACAAAATACCGACGTTGTAATTATGTGTGAGATGGTAGCCGGAGAAGCTGCGAAGTTCCATGAGATTGAGTATGGCTCCTTCGGATTCTTGTATGTCGCTTACTATTTTTTTAGCAGCTTCTTTGATATCTAATAATTCAAAGGACTTTGAGAACTTTATAGCTTCTATGATGCCAGTAAGAGCTTTGAGAGTTTCAGATTGTGTTTCCTTGGATATAACAACTTTTTCGCCGTCTGTCATAGACTTCATTTCAGGAAATTTTTCGAAAAGCAGCTCAATGCTTTGAGCTGTTCCTGTAACCAAGTCTGAGACGCCTTCTATTTGAAAATTCTTTGCTATATATTCTTTTTCGCCGGCTCTTAGATAAATATCTTTGCGTACCAGCAAAGCTTCCATGTCATATTCGCAATTTAATCCAGCAATTGAGAAGTGGCAAGGAAGACCTGTTTCAGATTGGCATTTCCAAGAAAAGGTTGAACAGTTTCCTATAAGGTTATATCCGCTGTATATATCGGCGTTTTTTAGCTCGTGTCTCTGCATAATTATCTGCTTAATGAATCTAAACTTCAGTTTACCATCATTGCTTTTGCCTTTCAAGCTGGCTGTATTATAAGCACCAACTTTTGTTAAGAACATTTTAGTGAAATTTTGTTTCTCTTGTAGAAAGAGTTAAAAAAAACTTTTTTCTCTTTAAAAAAGATGTTATCCTTAAAAGAGTCTTTTTAGAGGTTCATTCCAAAAATTGGGAGGTTTTTTTGTGGATTGGCAGACTAAAGTTAAAGATTCCTTTTTAAGATACTTTAAAAATGGCTATAATAAAGAGAAAGGCATTAAGGGTATTTTTACAGAAGGCTATGATGGCAGAATTTCTGTAGCTGATTTTTGGTGGAGCATGGCAATACCTGTAGCTATTAATATTGTGTTTGTAATTGCTTCTTCTCTTCTTAATGTTCTTCCTTCTGGCATGTTTAAGCTTATTCTTTTAGTGACATTCTATCTTGCAAGCTTTGTAGTAAATAGTGTTTTCATACTTCCCAGTATTAAGCTGACGGCCAAAAGACTTCATGATTTGAATCTCTCTGGCTATTGGCAACTTGCTTTTTTTGTTTGCTGTATAGGATGGATTTTTGCTCTGTATGTGTTTTTCATGCCAGGCAAAGATGAAGAGAATCAGTATGGTTCTGCTCCAGGAAGAGCGAGTGCCTCTGATGAGGAATCAGAACAGATTGAAATGCAATCTGAAGACGTTGAAGCAACACCAGAACAAGAGCCTCAGGCTTGAGAGCTTTAAATATTGTTCTAAGATAGTAAAAAAAATAGAGTTCTGCGAATTAGGAGGATGGAATGTCTAAATATTTAAGAGTAATGATGTTGATTTCTCTGATGCTTTTGACGGCAGTTTCTGTACAGGCAGCGGTTTATGGCTATGTAAATATGACAGGCAAAAACGAAGAGCGCTTGAAGCGAGAGCTCAATACTTTGGAAAAATTAATAAATACTTGGAAAAATGGTAAAGTGCTTTATGTTCACAAAGTCGAGAGAAATTACATATTGACTAAGAACTTTGCTTATACAGTAATTTTCTCCGGCGATAGAGCTAATATCTCCAAATTTTTGACTTCAGGCAACTATGAAGGCGATTTTCTTAAGGATATAATCGTTCATTTCCGTTTTACAAGCGATGCGTATTGTTACTGCGGCAATCCTGGACCGGATATTGCTCCTTATACGACAACATTTGAGAGAAAATATTCCAATCCGGCGCAAGCTCTGGAAGTAATAAAGAACAAGGATCTTACTGGTTTGTGGTTAGATTTCTCTAAGACACGCAAGAGAGATTATGAAAAACACCTGATTGATGGCAAACTTGTAAAACCTTCAGCTGACATAGTTTTCTATAGTTTGATGTTTACCGAAGGCAACAGGCTTTTTGGCACAAGTTATACTGAAAAGAAAATTAAGCCCTACAGAGCAGAATAACAAATAACAAATTAAAAAACAGGCTTGGAAATTCCAAGCCTGTTTTTTTTATTTAGTGTTTATTCGTTTTAGTCTTTAGAGCAGCGGAAGGGGAGTCTGACAAATGTTTCTTTTGAGTCGAAAATGTTAATCAGATGGACTGTAGCGAAAATAAAGACCACTAAACCTAGTTTCATCAAGGTCTTCTTTGCCGGCAAATCAACTAAATCTTTTTTGAATTCACGCATTTCTTCAGGGAAAGCAAATGTCATCATACCGATAACTGCTACTAATGGCAGAAACATCAAATAAAATATTTTCTTAAAAATCCACACTGTGTTAGTTCTCCTATAGCTAGGTGTTATCTATCTTTCTGAATGATACCGGACTTCAATGGAATTGTAAACTTTGGAGTTGGAATAAAAAGACTCAATAGAATTATTTAAAGACTTGAATTATAAGACCTGTCCAGTCAGGAGGAGGCGGAACAAGAGCATAGCCTGTCGCTCTTTCAAGCAAAAAAGCAGCCAAAGAATCGTCTGTATTTTCTTTTACATAGTTTTCCAATATGCTTTTGCTTTCTTCGAATTCTCTTTGCATATAGCAAAACAAGGCTTTTTCATAGACTTCTTTAGCTCTCAAGGCTTTACCAAGAGCTTGAGCATCCTGTGAGTCTTTTTCTATGAGGAGTTCATAAACAGTTGTGGGTTCATTTTTGCCAAGAAGGCGGAAGCTGCCGATCTTACGGCTTACAATTCCTGAGTCTACAGCTAGTGCAGTTGTTTCAGAGACAAGGATTTTTGTGTTGAATATCTTGTTCGCTGTCTCAAGTCTTGCGGCAACGTTTACAGCATCTCCTACAACAGTATAGTCAAAGCGCATGGTGGAGCCCATGTTGCCTACAACCGCCATGCCTGTGTTTATTCCTATCCTGACTTTTACTTCCGGTTTGCCTTCTTGTTTCCAGCGGGCGGAAAGCTTTTCTGCAGCTCTTTGGTTTTCTAATGCACACAAACAGGCTTTCATGGGGTGATCCCATTGGTCGATCGGAGCACCGAAAATAGCCATTATAGCGTCACCTTCATATTTGTCTAATAGACCGTTATGTTTAAGAACTATTTCAGTCATTTCTGTCAAATATTCGTTGAGAAGCGCAACAACTTCAAGAGGAGTCAGATGTTCGGATATGGCGGTAAAGCCCTCAATATCAGAGAAAAATATAGAAACTTCACGCTCTTCTCCGTGCAAATTTAGCTTAGAAGGATTTTTCAAAATTTCATTTACTACCGCTGGGCTTATGTAGTGCTGAAAAGCTTCTTTAATTTTGTTCTTCTCACTTGCTTCAGTATAGTATCTGACTGTGATTGCATAGATTGCCGAAAATATAATTGAAAATATGGGCATTGCGGCTTGAATGGGAGCTTGCAAGTATATCGTAGCTATAAAAGAGAGGGCAAGGAAAGCTGCAACAAAGAGCAGTGAGAAAATGACTGTTTTTGTGATCGAAGTTTTCGGAAAATAGAAGTATATAAGTAAAAATGGAAGGAGAATTGTAAGAAAAGCGGTTAGATATTTGTTTGGAGGTTTGAGCCAGTCACTGTTAAAAAGGTTGTTTAGAGTAAGAGCCAAGAGATAGTCAGATTTTACATTGCCAAGAGCAGGCACGTAATAATCTTCTGTATCCATACTGTGACTATGAGATATTATGACAGTTTTGCCCTTGAGAGCTTCTTGGGGAATTTGCCCAAAATAAAGCTGTAAAAATGAATAGGTTTGGAAGTCTTTGGGCAAAACATTATAGTTTAGAAGCATGAACTCATTGTCAATTAAGGGAATATAGGCTTTTTTTCCGTTAATTTCAAAGTTCATTTTATCTTTTTCAAATAGAATGTCATCAGTCGGTATGTTTTTTTGGTGAGCATAAATAAGAGTTGGCATTGCGGGCATGTCATCGCCGTTTGCTGAGTGGAAAACAAGGGAGGAGGCTCTAACTGCCTTATCTTCAAAGTTTTTGAAAAAATATGGAGCTTGAGTTGTCAGTTTTGCTAGGGCTGGATAGGGGGGCAATAGAGTTTTATCGTCTCTTCTTGAAGCTCTGACTATGACTCTGGGATCTTTATACAGTCTGAAACTTTGGTGAAAGAGTTCCGTATAGGTTGAGTATTCAGCATTTATACTAGGGAAATATATATCCATTACAGGCAATGACACTTCATATCTCTCAAGGTTTATAAGAGCTGTTGCTAAGAGATCCGGTTTATCTTTCAGGATATCTGGGAGTGCTAGAGCTGTCTCATCGTCGATCTTTACACAAACCAAGTCTTCAGAAGCTTTGCTCAGAGGCATTAGCGGGCTAAGAAAGCTTAGCCAAGAGCCTTCTTTGTGTGTGTAAAACCTAAGTTTGAACCAGAGATCTTCAATGTCCCTGTCAGCATCTGTCAAGTAATTGATCGAAAAGGCCAAAAGAACAATAAAAATGCAGCTCACAAGGTGCTGCATTTTGTCAAATCCGGATTTTTTTTGTTTTATCACTGTAACTAGGCTTTAAATTCAGAAGGCATCTAAGGGTGAGTAATCTTTTACGCATTCTTTGAGCTTGTTTGAAATTTTATTCACGGCTATAGTTGCATTAAAGATATCATCGCTGGCTGCAAGGACTTCATCCATTGTTGCTGAGAGAACCTTTCCGTATTTTTCACGGGCTTCTTTTTTTAACAGCGGATTGTCCCTTTGCAAAATATAGCTGGACCCCATGCTTTTGCTTTGTCCTTTCTCTTGAAAGTAGGACATGGACTCTTTTTTGGACATAGCTCGTCTTTTTTCTAGGCCGCTTCTTTCAGCAGGAGTAGGAACCTGAATTCCTGCGAGAGTAACATAATACATGAACAGTTTTCTTTCTTCTTCGGTGAGAGCTATAGTATTTTTTATCTTTTCTCTGGTTGGAAATTGCTCAAAAATATAGTTCATCTTTTTATGTCCGCCGCCAGGATACTGCGTATCGATATATTCATAGTCGGAAAGTGTGCTGCTGGTAGTGTCTGTAGATGAAATATAAGGATTGTTAAAAGTGATATTCATTTCTTCTATTCCTAAGGAATAATTTTTAGGGGACTTTAAAAAGTTGGGCAAGATAACTACAGCATCTTTCGATTGTTCTTTAGCTTGTTCTTGTTTTTTATTAGAGACACTTGAGGTTATTATTGGTTCATAGGTTGAGAGTTGAGTTTTGTCAAGCTCGTCTAAGAAGACAAAGTCATCATCATCTTCCCAGCCGCCAAAGTGTTCTTTTTTTCCTCCAAAGATTATATTACCTGTGGGAAAACCGAAAGGTCGGTTTTGGGTGTTTTGGCGACTGGAACCTTTAGGTTGCATTAAATCTTGAGTTGGTTTACGAGCAGAGCCATACGTTTTATAGTTTCTTCGCGGCACTCTTAATTTTTTGGATAGATCCTTTGTATTAACTTTGTACGGGAAGGCTTCAAAAAAACTGGGATCCCAAACTAAGACATATTCTCCATCTTCAGTTTTTAGCGGTTTGGCTAATTCTGTTAGAACATCGTTGATGTTCATAGTTGCCACTTTTCTTATCATGTCTTCTTTTGTTTGGAAGTTTGTTTTAATTATGTCAAAGATCTTTATGGTTCTATCTTCGCAGTCAGAAAGCCATTCATCATCGGGATTTTCATTTTTTAATTTTTGCATTTCAGAGCTGAAATTTAGTTCAGCTCTTTCGACTGTATTTTTGATATCTGTTATCATGTCTGTCCATTTTTGAGCCAACATTTGGACTATATCGTCAGCTAAGATCCCGACAGCAACGCTATAAGGATCCATGAAACCGGTTTGTGGATCATACATGCCTTTTTCTTTCAATAAAGCAATATAAGCAAAGTAGGCTTCTCGGTATTCTTGATTCAGTCTTGGCAAAATGGCTTCATATTTTTCTTTGTCGAGCGAGCCAGTTGATTTTGTTCTGCATCTAACAACATTGTCATAAGCGAGAATATAACGTAAAGTGGCTTTTTCCAAGCTTACTATATGAGATTGCTCTACAGTGAAGCGGGAAACTCTATCATTGTTAGCATTTAAATTTAAAGTCACGGCAAAAAACATCATGAGTAGAGCGTAAGTATATTTCCTTTTCATCTTCTGCCTCCCATATTCCTCATATTTAATTATAATGTTCTATCTTATTCTTGACAAGGACATGCTTGGCTTGATTCCACTTGGAATGCAGTTGAGGCGGAAGATCCTTGGCTGCTTTGTCAAGCTGTTGTTCGTATGCGTAGTGAGATTGGACAATCTCTGAGGTCATGAGATCCTCGTAGGTCATCAAATCTGCTCCTCGAGAGTTTATTAAGGCAATTTTACCTTTTACTTGATTTAAATCCATGGATTCTTTTGTGATCCAATAGTCGGAAACTATTATGGTGTTATTTTCCGGCAAAAGAGAGATTTCGTTATTTTCGTCAAGCACTAGAAAATGCTCAGCTTTGGCAGCAAAAATATAGTTGCTATTTTCAGTTTCCTGCTTTGAAGCCAAGGTTGCTATAAACTGACTGAATAGACCTACACCCATGTAATACGAGTGAATTTCTGATGGCAAAGCATTTAGTTCGTCTCTTGCTTGGATATTGTTGTAATTGGGAATAAAGTGATGCAGAGCATAGAGTGTGTAGTTGAAGTCAGCAATAGCGATTCCTTGAGCATCTATTTCGGTTCTGAGTCTGATTACTTCCCGAGTTCTGGCTGAAGCTGTTGAGGAAAGAAATAGGATTACAGGAAACATTATTGCTATCAAGCCCAAGGCTACGAAAAGTATCATTCCGCTTCTGGAATTTCTTGCTAAGCTTGCTTTTGAATTTTTCATCTTTATTAGCTCCCGATTATACATACAAGTCAGCTGTATGGCATCAGCTGTTTAAGAGATAAGCACTGTCCAGCAAGGGATAACCGTTTGATTCCATGTAGATTTTTACAAAACTTGGTTTGTCAATAAGAATTGTAAAAAGAACCTTGTCTATGTCTTTGGCTAAAATGGTTTTCTTTATATTTGCAGTGGATGATATGCCGCTGGAGAAGGCGATCACATGTCTCTTGAGAGTTCGAGTGCCTTTGTCGTAATAATAGAAGATTATGTCTCCAGTGAAGTTTCTGAAGATCAATACATTTGAAGTAAAGCAGGTTTGCTCTGGAGCGTCGGGATCAGAAGAAGGCATGGCGAGTGGATCCGGATGAAGAATGTCTCTGGCGGTTTGAAGCTCTGTCTGCATATGTGCTGCTGCGAAACCCATAGTTTGCTGAGCAGCTGAGAGAGCGGTAACTTTTTTTTGCTGGCGGGAATTGAAGTGAATCCATGTGCCGAAAGCGAGAAAAACAAAAGTTGACAGAGTAAGAGCTATCATCAGCTCTATCATTGTGAAAGCTGAGTTTTTCTTTTTGCCGTTGTTGTTAAAGTGAGCGTCGTACATAGCTTTCCAAGGGGTATACCATGGGTGTGTTTTGGTAAACCCAGGTTATTCTAATCATTACATACTTAATTTTAGGTTTTAAGGCTAGATATTTATTGTCTACAAGAATACTGTCAGATTTGTCTTTCATGACAATCTCAAAACGGTAATCGTATATCTCAAGAAAGTCGTTCAGGTTTTGGACAGGGAGCGGGGGAGGATTCGAATCGTCATATGCTGTTGATTCTCCGGCGGCAGCGAATAAAGCCGGATATTTATGAAAGAGGTTTTGGTCATACAGGTCGGCAAAATAACAGAATTTGCCATGTGAGACGGCGGTTTCGTTTTGAGGTTTTGTGGGAGGTACGGAAACTATTTCGTCAAAGTTCATCGCATACATTTGTTGGCGAATATATCTGGCCATAGATGCTGCGAAGAGAGCATGATTTGCTTTGCCTATCTGTTTGGTTGAATTAGTGTAGCTAATCATTGCGGGAGTCATAAAAAGAGATATTATAGCTATAGCTATCACAACCTCTGCTAAGCTCATAGCTGTCTTTTGGGTTCTTTGCTCTTTCATGCGCCTTCTCCCTCATTAAGCCTGATCTTTGCATTGGGGAACTTCTTTGCCAAATCTTCTGCTAGATTTTTGGCTTCTTTGATTTTTCCTACGGATTGCAGATATCTCAAATATTCTTCTCCTGTTCCAGGGTTGGGATGGAGAACATATTCTTTGTCATAGTAAGCTATAGCTTCCTTTTCTTTTCCTTGCATCTGCATCGATTTTGCCATATAGAAGTTCAAGTTGTGCATTTCAGGATCAATGTCGCTGAGCTCGTTAAGAACCTTTTCTGCCTCTTTTGGGCTTTCCAGCTTTAGATAGCAATATGCCAGTTGCAGTTTAGCCGTGACGTGGCGCGGGTTGTTCGTAAGCGCCTTTTCAAACTCGCTCAATGCACCGTGGTAATCACCTGTAGCTCTGTAAAGTTCGCCAAGCTTGTAGAGGGCTTGAGATTCCAGTTCGGCAAGGGTTACAGCTTGTCCGGTTATTACGTTGATATATGTCTGAGGCGGCACATAAGAGTCATGCTCCTTTTGAGCCTCTTGGCGTTTGCGAGTCTGGAATGTATCGCTTGTGACGTCTACAATCTGTTTGTCGGGTTTAAGAGAGAGCAGAACAAGTACTGCGATCAATAAAAAAATAACTCCTGCCAAACTATACTTTGTTGTATCTGAAATGTTTTTAAGTTTCTCTGAGAGGTTGTCAAATAAATGTGAAAAATAATCTTTCGCTTTGTCAGAAAAACTTGCGGTTTCCTTGCTTTGTTTCTTATAAACAGGAGTAGTGTTGACTACTACTTTGGTTGGAGTCTTTAAAGTTTCTTGGGGATATTTTGACTCGATTGCTTTTATAAGCTGACGCGGGATATTTAGCTCATTTATGATTCCTTGGTTGGCGCCAGCAGGATTAGGCGGTATTGGCATATAATCCTTGGCGGAGAGCAGAAGAGATTGGAAATTGCTTATTGATTGGTTTTCCCCAGTCTCATTGATTTTCTTGAGAGCATTATAAATGTCTAGAGCTTGTCTTGGTTGAACCATGCAGAATAGATTGACCAAGGATACGGTAGACCAGTTTTTGCTTTGCAAAAAGTGCGGGAAAGATTCTGTCCGCAGTGACAATTTTAGTTCTGCAGCTAAGTAACAGGCGACATCGCCGCTATAGGATTGCTTGTAGATATGTGGCAATAGATTAGACTTGATATCTTCAATTGGAAATTGATTTAGAAGTCCTAAAGTTTGCAATGAGGGAAGTTCTCTTATGATGTTCTCTACAAGAGGTGGAAACAGAAGCTGGTAGACAGACTGATCGAAGGAGCGGGTTATAAGCGTGAAAGCAGCAAAGTCTGTAGGAGTCATATCCTTAGTCAGGTCGCCAATGAATGGCAAAGCTTGAGGAAGAATGCGGCATAGTTCTTCGTAGCCTGCTTTTGATGACAAGTCACCGCTGCTTTCGTAAAGATGCCTGATATTGTTTATAAAAGCTGTTTTGTCAAACAAGCAAAGGCTCCTCAAAAGTTATCTGACCAATAGGAAATGTGAGAGGTAAATTTACTTCGAATATCCTACCAGAAAAATCAGATAATTTAAACGCTTTTTTGCGATGGTTTAAAAAACCTTGCTACTAAATAAAGTTCTCTGCTGGAAGCTAGAGAGGCTTTAGGATTATACGATTTTGCAAAGTCAAAGTTTTTTTTAGTTTGTCTGAGGAGCTCTGAGTAGCCTTCTCCCTCAAATACCTTAGCTACAAAAGAACCGCCAGGCTTTAGGAGCTCATAGGAAAGATTCAAGGCGGCTGTAACCAGTTCTATGGAGTTATCCGCGTCAGCGTAGTGTATTCCTGTCGTATCAGGCGCCATGTCGCTGAGAACCAGATCCAGTCCTTTTGGAGCTAATTTTCTGATTTCGTCCTGTTTTTCCTTGCTTCTTAAATCGCCTTGCAGAATTGTGACCTGTTCAATCGGTTCTATAGGGAGAAGATCTATAGCGATCACAGATGACTTGCCGCCTGTTTTTCTGGCGATGTATTGAGACCAGCTGCCTGGAGCCGCGCCTAAGTCGAGTATTTTCATGCCTGGCTTTATCAGAGAATATTTTTTGTCTATTTCTTCCAGCTTGTATGCGGCTCTAGATCTGAAGCTGTCAATGCGGGACTGTTTCAGATAATGGTCGTTGAGCCTTTTTTTAAACCAAGCTTTAGTCATTCTGCTATTCCAGTGTTTTTTCAGACAGGCGTATATTGTTAATTCTAGGCTCAGGTTTTGTATTTATTGCTTTCTGTTTCTCTAAATACCAGAGCATAGCGTCTCTTACTTTTATATCTGTTTTCTCATGTCTTTTGTAATTTTTAAGGTTTGAGAAACCATCGCCGCCGCTAGCTATAAAATCGTTAAATACTACCTTGTAGGTTTTGTCCATGCGAAGAGGTGTTTTGTCGTCCATTGTGACTTTCAATACTCTTGACATAGGGGGCAGATGGAGGTCGAATTCTATGTAAAGACCCGCCGGAATCAAGAAGCCGTAGTCTCCGCCAGCTACAAGAGCTGTGCCGTCAACTAATAGATTGTAGGTGGAGAGGGCTGTTTCTTTATCTTCTCTGCTAAGGGTTTTGGTAGGGTTGGAAAGAGATCTTTCTATAGTATCCAGAATATCTTTGCCTTGCATATAGAGAGTTTCTATTGCGTTGTCAAAGGGCTGAACTACGAACACGTTTTCAACAGTTATGTTGCCTTTGAAAAGAGATTGTCTTACTCCGCCGTAATTGGCAAAGGCAATGTCTCCATTTGCTCTTTCCCTCATAGCTTCTGCCATTATGTACCCTGCGTCGGAATTTCCCGAGAGAATTCCTCTGTAAAGGTTTACCTTGCTTGTGGCAATTACTTTGCTCATTTCTGCTTCAAGCTCTTTAAGATAAGAGTCGGCGACTCTTTGCAAATCTATGTTTTCGCCTATTTCGTCGAAAAGCAAAGGAACAGAAGTAGCTGCTACGTAAGGAAATCTGCCTTTTTGAAGGTTTATGTGAATTATTCCTGCATTTTTGAAGGAGCTGCCGCTATGAATTATGGGAACTCGTTTTTTGGGAGAATATTCAAACTCTTTCCTTAGCATGTGACTGTGTCCGCCAAGTATCAGATCCAAGCCTTCCAGCTGGTCTGCTATGACAAGATCTTTATCTAAACCCAGATGGGAAAGCAGAATTATAAAATCTACGCCATGTCTTTTCAGCTTGTTTATATTGTCTTGGACTATAGGCACCGGATCTTTGAAAATAACGTCTTTTACATTTTTTTCGAAAGATATTGTAGCTGTGGTCGGAGTATTTATCCCGACTACACCGATTCTCATGCCTTCATGAGTGTAAACGGCGTAGTTTTCTGTGAAGGATAAAGGTCTGCCTGTAAACTTGTCATAAACGTTGCAACATAGAACTCTGAAGTTGCGCTTTGTCATCTGAGTGACAAGATTGTCATAGGAATAGTCGAATTCATGATTGCCAAGTGTGACAGCATCAACACCTATACGGTTTAGCATGTCTATCATGACGCCGCCTCTTGTTTTGTCTACTATAGGTGTGCCTTGAAAGAAGTCTCCGCAATCAAAGTATAAAAATCTTGCACCATTTTTTGTTAAATCCTGTCTGTATTTGTCTACCAGGTTTTGCAAGATGGCGTAGCCGCCTTGTAATAGTCTCTCGTTTGTATTTCCTTGTTTTACCAGAGTTTTGCTAATGGCTCCGTGAACATCGCTGGTATGGAAAATATAAAAATCTGCTGCAAAGAGTTCTCCGGCAATCAAGAGGAGTATTGCGAGAGAGAACAGCAGAGATAGCCTTGTCTTGCGGAATTTGTCTGTTATCATTCTTCTATTGTTCCTTGTCAAGCTTATATTTTGTTTCCCGTTTATTGTGAACTTTGAGTATATAACAAGACCTTAGTATTTTCAAGTTTGCGAGTTTGTGAAATGCACTTCAGGAAAGGGGAGAGAATTTGCTTTCTCCTGTTACCAGAAGCGTTCCGTCCAGAAGACTTATGCTGCTTTCAACAAATGAAAAGCCCATTTTTCTTTTGACGACTTCAGCTGTTACATGCAGAAGCATGTTGGTGGGTACGGGTTTGATATATTTCGTTTTGATCTCAGCAGTCATGTATAATGCCTCTGGGTTTTCTCCCATTGCTGCGTAAGCCATAGCTTCGTCAAGTAAAAGTGCGGATGCTCCTCCATGTAAAAAGCCGGCATAACTCTGGTATTCAGGCTTAGAAAACCATGTGAAAGAGCATTTGTGTTCTTTTGTATAAGTTTTCATGGGCAATTTTAGACCTTGATGGTTTTCAATTCCGCATACAAAGCAGGTGTCGTTTGCTAACAGTTCGGCGGGTTTTGTGTTGGTTCCGCCTTTATTATTAGAGCCTATCGCTTTTTTTAGGTTTTGTGCGGCTGAATTGTGGGTGGAGTGTGAATTGGAATCGGAATTAGTTTTTGAAATTTCCGAGGTAGCTATTGCTTGGCTATTTTCTAGAAGCTCGTCATCTGTAAACATGACAAAAAACTGAGCTGTGGCTAAAGTGAGAAGGGTTCCGTCATCTAATGATATGGTGCATTCAGTAAAGACTCTGCGACGTTTTGTTTCTGTTATGTGAGCTTCTACCTTGAGAGGCACTCCTAATGGAACAGGCTGTATATATCTAAGTTTGAAATCGGTGGTGACTATATTCATAGCCATGCCCTCTCCCATTGCCGCATAACCCATGGCTTCATCGGAGATGGCAGCTATTATGCCCCCGTGCATGATGTCATCATAGCCCTGCAAATAGCTCGGTGCCGTCCAAGCGAATGAACAGCTGTTTCCTCTGACATACTGCTTTACTGGAATATGAAGACCGAAAGGATTGTCAGGACTGCAAACAAAACAGCCTCCGTTTTCAATTAAATGCAGCTTTCTTGAGTTGTAGGTATCAGTTTTCTTAATTATTTGGGTTGTTTGAGGACTGTTGCTTAAAATTTTTCTGCGGGGAGGTCTTTCGCGCAATGTAGAGCCATTTTGCTCAAGAATTGTTCTAAGGGTTCTGGGGGCTAAAACATGGAAGGTTGGATTTCGTGGGTCGCCGCCTACCAAATAAATAGAGGAGAAGTCGGAAAGACCGTGTTCTAGAAGTTTTGGAAAAGCTCTGAAAAGATGAGGCGGGATTGATATGGGAAAACTGCCGAAAATTTCTTTGGCGGTTTTAAAACGCTCTTTGAATTCTTCAGGGGAAAGGGGAGGGTAATCATTCATTTCACAGAATTGGGAGGGTTGGAAAGGTGTCAGTATTATTTCTTGCAAATATGGATCTGTTAGGCACAAATCTCTTATTCTCTTTAAAGAGGTTTCAAAGTCTTCGGCTGTTTCTCCAATTCCGCAATACAGATTGATAGAATAAGAAAGTTTTTTCTCGGACAGTAATTCAATATATCTTTCAGCAGCGGAAATATTTTTACCCGCTACCATTTCAAGAGCTTCTCCTTTGCCTCGGAGTGTGGCGGTCGGAACATTTGCTCTGAACATAAAGTCTTTGTTGGAAAGTATATCCAACTGGCAGGCACTTAATTCGCCTATGTCAAAGGTTGGCAAAATTCCTCGCTTAAGAGCAGATTTGCCCGCATTCAGAAGATATTCGGCGTAGGAAGCAAAGCCATATGAGGCCAATTTTAGCTGTATCTGAGGAAATTCTTCCGGATTGTTGCCAGAGAAGAAAACTGCTTCGCTTGAATCTGCTCTGGCGGCTTTTTGGAGTAAAAGTTCTATGTCTTCTGGTGCTGTAAGATTGTCAGAGTTGTCAGAGAAAGAGCAAAAACGGCAGTTTTTTGTACAGGTTCTCGTTAAAACTATAGCTGTGGACAGAACATGCTCAATTGTCATTTGACGTTCTCCGTTTCTTGAGGTCACCCTAGATAACACAGACAACAAACTTTTTCAACTTTCGGCCTTTCCCTTGCGATCTTATTAGCAAAATGATAATTTATGGAACTTTTTTTGTTTATCTTTGTCTATGGTCTTTTGGAGGAACTAAAAGTGAAAATAAGAAAAATACTTTTTTTTGCCGCAGCTCTATGTTTGTTACAGACTTATGCTCTATATGCGGCATCTCTCAATGCGTATGTAGATAAGAATACTGTGGAATTTGGCGACAACATTACTTTGTCCCTTGAAATTGAAAGCGAATATGGGAAAATTGGCGACTATTCACCGCTGATGAATATATCTTCTATTCCTGGATTCAGAATAGTCGGAACTTCTCGAAGCAGCAGCACAAGGATTGTTAATGGCAAAGGTATGAGCTCTGTTCGAATGAATTTAACTCTTACGCCGGAAGACACCGGAGAATTGGAGATTCCTGGATTTTCCGTAACCGACAGCGAAGGGAATCCTCAATCCAGCAAACCTATTAAGATAACTGTTAAACCCAGAGAATCTTTGGGGTTGCTTAAAGGCTTGGAAAAATCTGAGAAACTTCAAAATCTGCAAGAAATTATAGAAAAAGAACAGCTTCCTGCTCCAGATGTTCCCAAAAAAGAAAAAAAAGGTTTTTCTCTCTTGAAAACTCTTCTTGTTACAATTTTGGCAGGAGTTATCTATGTGCTGATAAAGAAGCTTGGGGAAAAAGAAACTACTTCTAAAGCGGCGGCTGCTTCTGATGTTGTCGTGACAGCTTCGGTTGCTGAATCGGAAGAAAATGTTAAGCAGGGAGACTCGGAAAAATTTGATTTTATGAGCTCTTATGCNAAGCTTTCAGATGCTNATTCTGAGCGAACCTCAGATTTTTACAAAAAATACTTTGAACTTTTTAAAGCCGCTTTGGCTTCAAAAAACAAGCTTCTTTCTGAAGATTTGACCTTTGATGAAGTTTTCAGCCAAGTTGTTCTTTTTGAAAAAGGTTCGCATCTTTCGCGACAGGCCGAATCGCTGAAAAAAGATGCAGAACTTGTTCTTTATGCGGGCTCCAAGCCTGCAAGAGCTTTTAACGCTATCCATTCAGATGTCTTGGATATCTTAAANGCAATATCACCCCGGGAGTCATAAAAATGATTAGTAATAACGATTTGACAAAAGATATAACCGCAGCCCGCGAAAAAATAGCCTCGATCAAAAAAGAAGTTAAAAAGGTTTTGACGGGGCAAGATGATCTCCTCGACAGCTTGTTATTGGCTTTAGTTTCCAACGGACACATTTTGCTTGAGGGTGTTCCCGGGCTAGCAAAAACCTTGGCAATTAAAGCTCTGGCAAGAACTGTTGAAACAGGCTTCTCCAGAATTCAGTTTACTCCCGACCTGCTTCCGGCAGATTTGATAGGCACNAGAATTTTTAACCCAAAAACAGCTGAGTTTTACACTCACAAAGGCCCTATTTTCTCCAACTTTGTGTTGGCAGACGAAATAAACAGGGCTCCAGCTAAGGTGCAAAGTGCTTTGCTTGAATCTATGGAAGAGCGCCAGGTTACCATAGAGCATGAAACCTATACTTTGGAAGAGCCTTTTTTAGTTCTGGCTACTCAAAATCCGATTGATACTGAAGGGACCTATTCACTCTCGGAAGCTCAGGTCGACAGATTCTTGTTTAAAGTGGTGGTTGATTATCCCAGCTTTGAAGAAGAAAAAGAAATAGTAAAAACTATTGCCTTGGACGAATCTTCACACACTCTGGGGCAGATTCAACCTGTTATCACAGGAGCAGATGTTGTGGAGCTTCGCCNATTGACGGATAAAATCTATGTAGATGACAAGATAGTNGAGTATATTCTCAGAATAGTTGAAGCTACCAGAAATCCAGAAAAATATGGCTTGGATCTCGCTAATTATATAAGGTTCGGAGCATCTCCGCGTGCTTCTAT
>JGI24709J26583_10001932_pt1 | contig 17377 bp, 16 predicted proteins | sample BioPla2DNA1_FD_26583 | JGI IMG/M metagenome (IMG submission 26583) | reverse complement strand
GTATATAATACAGGGATGTCCTTCTTAATCGCACCATTTATCAAAAGGCTTGCAAATCTCTCTGCTCTCTCAGACTGTTCGCCAAGAATAATTCTAGAAGGATAGAGATTATCATACAAGGCCTTTCCTTCTCTTAGAAATTCAGGGGAGAATACTATATTATCTGTGTCGAACATCTCTTTAACTTTCTCAGTATATCCAACAGGTACGGTAGACTTAATTATCATAATAGCATCTGGGTTGATTGATAGTACATTGGCTATCACTGCCTCTACTGTTCTTGTGTTGAAATAATTCTTGTCTGGATCATAATTCGTAGGTGTAGCTATAACGACAAACTCTGCATCCTTATAGGCAGTAAANTTATCTGTAGTGGCTGTTAGATTTAAATCCTTATTAGCTAGATAATCCTCAATCTCAGCATCAATAATNGGAGACTGGCGGTTGTTNATCATATCTACCTTCTCCTGGATGATATCCACTGCAATAACTTCATTATGCTGTGCTAATAATACTGCATTTGATAAGCCTACGTAACCGGCTCCTGCTACTGTGATCTTCATTTATTACATCTCCTTCTATTTAGTTTATGATAAACATCTTTATATCTATAACACTTCTACAAATGAATAAATGTAATTAACACCTTAAGTAACTTCATCTATAACTATTACAAACTGTAAAAATAAAGGCTATTTTATTGCTTCTATTTTTACCTGTCCCACAGTCCATTAAAATGAAAACTTTTTGTCCATAAGCTTTTATTAATATTTTTATCATAAACCCCAGTTTTTACATAAGTAATCGCATACTCCTCAGGTATATCATGTATAGCTATTCGATAAGGTCCCGTCTCTTCTTCCTTATATTCATAATCTTCAAAGATAAAATCTAAATTATCAAATTTATACTTAACTCGATTTTTAGGTAGTTTATTAATTTGAGTTGTATATAATTGAAAGACAATATGGGTTTCTTGATTTTTATCAAATTTAAAATCATTTGTAGTAATCCAATATAGTCTTTTATCATATTTATACAAATATATACCTTCTTCCTTGTCATATAAGCATAGTCGCCCATTCATATATACTTCTCTCAACAAATCCGACTCTATATTCATATCTGGTATATCATATTTATCAGGATTATATGCAAGTAATTCACCATCTAATAAATATTGATTAGTAGATACAGTTTTTCTTGTTTTTTGATTTTTATTACCATTTATATCATTATAGTCAATATTAATAATAATCTCATAAACTTCATCCATATCTATTGCTTTTTTATCTGTGTATGCAATAAACCCTGAGTTTAAATAATTATAATCATCGTCATAATAAACTTCAACATCGTTTCTATCTATTTGTTCTGTATCAAGCCATATTTCATCACCTGTAACTATATTACGTATAAATAATGAAATTAAGTTATCAGATGAACTTCTCTCCAATATAAATGCATATCCTTCTAATTTTATTTCATCATTCTCTACTATGATTTTTTCAATAGAATTTATTAATTTCAAGTCTTCAACTATCGTATATTTGCGAAAATTTCTATTATCTATTATGTTATTAATAATATAGAAAACTATTATTACAATAGAGCATAAAACTACACATACTAATAGCTTGAATTTGAAAATGTCTTTAGGTTTTTTTAACATGCTAAATGTTTTTTTGTACATTCCCATATTATCTCTCCTTTTAATGATAATATACTAGCCTCTTTACATTAAGTGAATTGTTTATTTTAGGACCATATTAAGTATCCTAGATACATGATAACAAATTAGCTTTATTCATTATTACTCCATCTTATTTTAGCACCTAAGCTTTGAAATTTTTCGATAAAGTTCTCATATCCTCTTTCAATTTGCTCAGCATTGCTAATCTTAGTTATGCCATTAGAAGCTAATCCTGCTAATAGTAATGCTGCTCCTGCTCGTAAATCATCTGCACAAACATTCGCTCCATTTAAAATGTTTCCACCCTTTATTATAAGCATGTTATTTTCGATTTCAGTATCTACACCCATTTTTTTTAATTGATTTGCATATCCAAATCTATCAGGAAATCTTAGATCAACTATTTTGGACATACCTTTCGCTTGAGATGCATATACTGCAAGCAACGGCTGCATATCTGAATTTATTCCCGGGTATGGTCCAGTACTTATTTCTAAAGGATATGATGTACTCCCTTTTACAATAACTGAATTTCTACCCTCATATATTTCTAAACCACTTGATTTTAAGAAAATTAAAGGGATTTCAAGATGATTAAATGGGAAATCCAATATTTCTACATCACCATCTGTTATTGCAGTAGCGATTAAAAATGTTAAAGCTTCCATATTATCAGGTATTACTTTATGAGTAGTTGCATGCAGTTTTTCAACTCCCTCAACAACAATACTTTCATTCCCTCTTACTTCTATCTTTGCACCCATTTTATTTAACATATCAATAAGATCAAGAATCTCTGGCCGTATATGAGGATTCCATATTGTTGTTTTACCTATAGCTAGCGATGATGATAGAATAGCATTCTCAGTAGCACCTGTAGATCGTAATGGCAAATAAATATCTGCACCTGTTAGTTGACCTTTTGATTCAGCACATAAATAATCCCCTTCAACCCATACTCTAGCACCAAGTGATTCAAGTACCATTTGATGAAGATCATATTTCCTCTCACCAATTTTACAACCACCTGGTAGTGGCACTTTAGAGAATCCTTTACGAGCCAGTATGGCTCCCCATATTAATAAAGTATTTCTTATCGATCTCTTGTTCCAAATCAGTTCATTAGTATTAATACTACCACTTATAATAAGTTTATCTCCGTTAGTATGAACTCGTTTACCTAAGCTTTCCAACATCTCATTATGTATTTTAACATCAGATAATCCATTCGGAAAATTATCTAATATAAGCTCCTCATCTGTTAAAATGGATGCGGCCTGTAATCTTAAGGCACTATTTTTAGCACCACTCAACTTTATCTTACCCTTTAAACTACTTCTTTCTACTAATAATTCTTTTTGACTCATCTCTATACCCCATTTTATTATTGTGCTTTGCTTTTACTGTTTTTGTTTTAATACTTAAATTTTGTAATATTGTATATACCATTCGACAAACTTCTTAAGACCATCTTCAATACTCGTATAAGGTTTAAAATTGATATCTCTCTCAAGATCAGATACATCAGCATATGTTCTAAGGACATCTCCTGGTTGCATATCCATGAACACTTTCTCTGCTTCTATACCAAGTGCTGATTCTAATGCATTAATGAATCTCATTAATTGAACTGGATTATTGTTACCAATATTATAAACTTTATAAGGAGCAAAACTTGTACTTAAATCGTCTACTCTCTCATCCCACTCTTTATTGCCATTTGGAACCTTATCAATTAGCTTCAATATAGCCTCTACAATATCATCAATATAGGTGAAATCTCTCTCCATTTTTCCATGGTTAAAAACCTTAATCGGTTTTCCAGCTAAAATATCTTTTGTAAATGAAAAATAAGCCATATCAGGTCTTCCATAAGGACCGTAAACTGTAAAAAACCTGAGACCAGTAGTTGGAATGGCATACAGATGACTATATGTGTGAGCCATCAATTCATTAGACTTTTTTGTAGCGGCATACAGTGACACTGGATGATCTACATTATGATTAGTAGAAAAGGGTGCAAGCTTATTACCTCCATATACAGAACTTGAAGAAGCATAAATCAAATGCTTAACTGGATAGTTTCTACACGCTTCAAGAATATTCATAAAACCTATAATATTAGAATCTAAATAGGCATATGGATTCTCAATAGAATAACGAACTCCTGCTTGAGCAGCTAAATTAATGACATGAGTTGGACGGTATGTTTCAAAAATATAATCTACTTGATCTTTGTCTTTTATATCTATCTTATGAAAATTGAATTTACTATTCTTTTCTAATATTTCAAGTCTAGATTGCTTAAGATTCGTATCATAATAATCGTTCAAATTATCAATTCCTATGATTTGACATGAATCATTTAGTAATTCTTTTGATAGATGAAAACCGATAAAACCAACCGCACCTGTTATAAGTATTTTCTTCATTCAGATTACTCCTTTATTTCTTTAATTTTTTTTGCTGGTATACCAGCATACACACTATAATCTTCAACATTTTTTATTACTACACTATTTGCTCCAATAATTGAATTACTACCAATATTTACATTCCCTAAAATCTTGGCACCAGCAAAAATAACCACATTATCACCTACTGTAGGATAATTATTACTAACTCCATCTCCAATATTCTGACCACCAAGAGTAACTTGCTGATATATAATTACATTACTTCCTATTTTAACGCCATCCCCAATTATTATGCCATTAAAATGCTTTAATTCTAAACCTAATCCAATATCTGCATTTAAACTTATGTGAACACTATATTTAATAATTAATCTATTCCTCAATATAATACCAATTTTACATAAGCCTTTATCATAACAAAGCTTAGAAATACGATATAATAATACCACACGCTTTGAAGGATTACCAAATATAATACGAATAGATGCCATAATACTCTTTTTCTTATCCATATTAATTTCCTTTTTTATAACTTCTTTTAAAGTATACATAATAATATCCTCACATTATCTCCTAAATGTTTTTAATTTACTTAAATCTTTCTTGTTAAATAAAAAGATATCCTTAAATTTGACATTATAATTATTTCTATAATATGTTAAAAAAGAAATACCACATATAAAATAAGATAAGACTGAAGAATATGCCGCTCCGTTTATACCATAAAGAGGTATCATAATTATATTTCCTAGAATATTTAATATAACAGATATTAATAATACTATAAAAGATATTTTTTGTTTTCCAACTGAAACAAACAACGTGTTTATTAGTTTGAAAAATAGCATAGGAATAATTCCAATAAGAATTATTATGGTTACACTATATGCAGCAATATAATCCTTACCATATAAAATATAGATAATTTGCTTACCAAAAACCCCAACAATTGAAATCATTATAATACTAATGAAAATATTTATTTTAATACTTAAATTAATATCATCTATCGAGTCACTCTTTGCAGTTTTTGCAAATAGTACATCTTTAAAAGCATCTGGAACTATCCAAAGTTTATCTGCCAAACCAACTCCTACTGTATATAAACCAATTTGTGAAAACTCTACATAGTTACGTAAAATTATTACATCTAATCTATAATTCATTGTTATGAGTAAAGCAGTAATCATTGGAAAAAAACCAAATCTTATTGCCTCAAAAAATAACCTATAATCAACATTTGATTTTTTAAAACTAAATTTAAATGAACGTATAATTTTAGTAATAATTAAAATATCCTTAATAAGTAATATAAAAAACAAAATATAAATACTTTTAGGTGCAAAAACAAAAACACTTAATAACATAACTGTATATAATATTTGATTACCTATATTCAACAAATTACGTAAATTAATATTTTCAATCATAGTAATAAACATTAACTGTTTGGTTAATATCATTACTGATATCAAAATTGTTGCAAATGTCACTACTAGATTCATAGTATAAATCGAAATCAATATAGAAATTATTAAATAAACTATGAATTGAATAATTATCAATGCAAAATATTTATCTTTTACATCACCTTGATCATCAAATCGTTTTTTATATGGATATGATTGATAAACTCCGAGATTCAATACTAATACTGCAATATTAATTATATTAAGAATATATTCGTATTGCCCTTTTAGCTCTGGCCCTAAATATCTGTTAATAAAAACCGTATTTAAAACTCCAAAAAAAACTAATATGACTTTAGTTATTAATGAGAAGGCATAATTGTTCTTTAAAATTCTTTTAATATTACTAAACATTTTTAAACTCTCCTAATATTCAAATATTCATTGCTTTTGTTTTGCAAAAGCCCTATCAATAAGATACACCATAAATATCGTTGCTGTATTCCAAATTATATTAATTTGGGAAGCTGTAGAAAATATATTAAATATATATCTTATATTAAGAGAATAAAAAAGAACAATCCAAAAATCAGAAACATTCGCATTAAATCTTATTTTTAACATTCTGTTATATAAGTTTCTTATAATAATTCCAGTAATAATTGATAAAACGATAACTCCAAACCAACTAAAGTTAAAAAAAGCCAATCCATAACTTCTCGGCGGTAATCCCCAATAATTTTCACCTAGTATCGCTTTGCCAACTATTCCTGCGTCATCAATACTCGGCTTGGAATTCCATAACGCTCTTGGAATAGGGGCGAAAAAGATATTTATTATAGTTTTACCGTAATTATATTGTATATCACCGTTTAAAAGAAGGGTTACCAATGATGGCAAAATATCAGCAGTAGCCTTTCCTCTGGCCACTGAGAATAATAGATCACGTAATTCTTCTCCCATCAAACTTAGGTCTCCATAAAGTCTAAGATTCCCCCATAATACTCCAAATAGAACAGCAGGTACAATAACAAAAATTAAATGCTTCAGCTTTATTCTCTTGTAAGAATAATTAAAAAATATTAAATATGGAAAAATTACACCAAAAAACGCTCTTTCTCTTCCACCAAATGATGACATTGCAACGAACGTAGCAATATTAATAATAATGGAAGATTTAACTCTTCCTCCATATAGGTATAATATAGAAGCTAAACTTCCTAATTTGACTATATTAATTAAATACGCTTTACCTGAATATACTTCTACACGATTACTCATCATGTTTATCATTGACATAAAGCCACCCATGCTTAGCAATACATAAATATAGGTTAACAGACTTATGACTAAAATAATCTTACCACACAATAATGGATTATACAAAACATAACTTAGTCTGCTAGTTTTAATGAAAGATAATTTATTGGTACCAAATATAAATCCAAAATACAAAAGTATAAACCAAACAATTATAATTAATAAAGAATACAACATTATAAAGTTGTAGTCATTATCATTTAACCATGTAGCATATCTAAAAGGTTTCTCATATAAGTCTTTTTCTAGGAAGTTTATCAATGGTAATATCTGTATAGATATAAGGATATAAATAGGGTGGAATATATCTTTTACATAAAATATAGGTGTAATTAACAGAGAAAAAGCACCCATTAATAGAAAAGTAGAAAGTTTTAAATTTACATTATATAAAATAACAAAAAATAAAAACATAAATATATTAAACAAAACTGAAATGATAACTCGTTGACGAGTTATAGAATGTGCGTTTTTTATGTAGTTTGCAAATTTAGTTTTATTTCTATCAATATTCATAAAATGTCCTTCTTAAGCAATTTTCTTATAAGATAACCTCATTATATGTTTCAAGTAAATTATTAATATATATCGTAGATGAAAAATCTTTGTCTATTTTTTTTACTGACTCCTCACCCATATGCATTATCAAATCATCATTTGAACTTAATTTCAACAGCTTTTCATATACCTCAATTTTATCAAACTTATCAATCAATACACCGTTTGCAGATGTAACCAATTTGCTTGTACTTCCAACATTTGTAGCTACAATAGCATTTTTCATAGCCATTGCCTCTAATACACTTTGAGAAGGATAGTTATCTGGATATATAAGAGAAACAAAAATCTTACTTCTACTTAAATACCAATATAATTTTTCTGTATATTTAATTTCAACAACTCCGCTATTTATATAATCAATCAAAATAGCTTCAATTTGCTCTTTTAGAGGACCACTACCTAATATTGCAATTCTCCAATCCTTTCTTTTGTCAAGAAAAAGCTTTATTGCTTCTGCAAAAAGAACAGGATTTTTTCTTTCTATAAACCTTGATGCAAATACTATTAAATTCTCTTTTACTACGCTCCAATCGTCTTCTGGTTTTATAAAAAAGGGAATTGGTGAACACGTTATTTTACTCACCATTTTTTCCTCATTATTTTCCATGCAATTTGAAGTTAAAATGTTACTTACTGTTGGGCTTACTGCGATTATTTTGTCAATATTCCTTCTAAAACACTTTAACTTTCCCTTTGTAAGTGATTTTGCCACATCTGGACTAGTTACTTCAAAAATAACTTTTCTCCTAGCAATTTTTGCTCCAAAAGATGTAAAGATTCCATTCAAAACCAGATGCACTACTCCTATATTAAATTTACGAAGTAATACCACAAATTTTATATTTAGAAGCAATAAATTGATTAATCTAGACTTTATTTTTTTATTGTCTGAAATTATGATTAAGCATCCTTCATTATCGATTGTTTTCATTCTTTGTGATAGTTCCTGGTCATTTTGTGCTGCTAAGTAAAGTTCGCTATTAATTATAAATAACACTTTTTTATTTACTGAATTTAACAATGAGGCAATCCGGAACATTCTTTTTTCTGCTCCTGATATTCCATAACTCAATAAGCATATCGCTATATTATCTTTTTTCATGATAATTCACCACGTTTCAATACTTTCTTTTTAAATTATTTTCCACTCCAGTTCCAGTCTTATTCCATATTCCTTATATACTGTCTCAATTATTGTATTTATCAAATAAAATATATCCTCATATGTAGCATTACCTGTATTAATTATAAATCCAGTATGTTTTTCAGATATCATAGCTCCATTTTTTTTCATACCACGAAGGCCAGAATCATTAATAAGTTTCCATACCATTAACTCTTTTCCATCAACAAAGGGTCTCTTAAACACACTTCCTGCATTAGGATAGTTTCTTGGTTGTTTTTGATATCTATTCATCTTAATATCTAATAATTTACTTAAGGTTTCTAAATAATCACCTTGTCGGGCAATAAATGTTGCTGATATTATAATTACATCCATATCAGCCCATTTTGATTTTCTTCGGTTAAAGTTATCTTTATTTACATCTTCTTCAATTATTATATCTTTGCTTATATCATAATACTTTATTTTTTTTATTAATTGGCTAATATTGTTTTCGTATGTTCCGGCATTCATTATTATTGCTCCACCAACGGTACCTGGTATATCCTCTAGAAACTCAAACCCCTTAACATTATTCTCCAAGGCGTACCAACTTAACTGCGAAAGAGTAGTGCCTGCTCCGCAGGTTATATATTCATCAAAATAATCTTTCTGATCCATTAATTTAAGATTAATAAAAAGGTAGTCATCACCATACATTTTTTTTGAAAACAAAATGTTTGCGCCAATACCAATAACAATTATGTTGCAAGTATTATCTCTATAATCATTAATTACTTCTTTTATTCCCTTGGCATTATATGGAAATGCCATTATTTGTGCGGTACAATTTATTTTTAACGTATTATAATCTCTTAAAGAGACATTATGCATTATTGCATAGTTCTTTTTCATATCTTTTCCTTTCGATTTAATTAAGTACATTTTTGAATTTTATAAAGAACTCATTTCTTCTTTTTTCTATTATATCTTTGTTATAATTAAGAGCTTCGTTATAATTTCTTATTGCTTGTTCAATCATCACTTTCTCATCTAACGACTTAATTATGCCACATATCTCCTTTATATTGTTTTTTGTATTACTAAAAACAAATTTATTATCTAACAATTCAGGAATACCAGCGGTTTTAGCACCAAAAGATGGTAACCCCCTACTCATTGCTTCAATAAGTGCTCTTGGCAAACCCTCTTGTCTACTTGGTTGGGCATATAAATCTATTGTATCGAGCCAATCAAAAATTTCATTATGTGGCATTACTCCAATAAACTTAACTTGATTAGATACATCATATTTTATGGCTATTTTCTCTAAGTACCTCTGATTACCTGCACCAACAAGGTGATACTCAAAATTAGTTATTCCTTGTTTCTTTAATTTACTTAATGCCTCAATAATATATTTTTGACCTTTATACTTAACATTAACAGCGGCTATTGTCCCAATGATAACCTTTGCAGTTGCATTCCTTGATTCAATTTTCTTGATTCTTCTAGCTAATAAATCTTCATTAACCTCAGCTAATGCAACATTAGAACAATTTGTACTTAATCCCTTTGTTGGATATCTACTTTGTAAAAACTCATTTGTAACATAGACGGTGTAGCGAGATCTAAGTACTCTCTTTTTCATTGAAAAAAACATAAATGGTGCCAATATTTTACCCTTAATACTATGATTCCAATACGCATCCCATGGACATGCAACAACCTCAATCAAATAAGGTTTGTTATACTTTAATGCCGAAGCAACTGCAATATCACCAATTGAACTTGGTAGGCGTGCTATCACAACATCAGAATTCCTAATAACTTCATTTACTATTTTTTTTGCCTCTAAAATTTTATAATATCCTTTTATAGATTTAAAGTCTGGAACATTAACAAAGGTAACTCTACCAGTTGATGCTATAGTAAGCTTGTCGCTAACTTTTTCAATTTCTTTTTGACGGCTAACAATTACCACTTCCTCAAAGACATTTGAGTATCTTTCAATCATTTCTTTAGACAGCCCACCTGTACTAAAGAATTGTTCATTACACTTATAAAAAATATGGTCATGTGCAAATACTAATCTCATTTTCTAGTTTCTCTCCCTAATTAATTTTGCTGGTACTCCACCTACTATAGAATTAGCTTTTACTCTTCCCTTAACAACAGCACCAGCTGCAATTATACTTCCTGATTCAATATTACTTCCCCCAAGTATTCTAACGCCTGATCCTATCCATACATTATCATTAATGGTGGTTTTCAAAAATATAAAACCTTGATCTTTAATGTTTTTATTAATATCACTATAGTTATGTTCCTCAGATATAATTGTTGAGTTATGAGCGATAGATACATCATTTCCTATTTTTATATCACCAGAAGCATTTATATAACATAACGGGTGTATACTTACGTTATCTCCTATTTCTAAGTTATGTATATTGAATAAATAAACATTTGAAAAAACTGCAACATTTTCACCACAAGACTTTGCACAATTCTTCAGACATATATATCTAATCAATAATGCTATATTATTGTCATGACTTCTTATCATTTTCAACCATTTTAAATAGAATTTCTTAGGTAATATTCTCGATATCTTAATAATCAAATTGATTATCCAAGAATACTTTTTAACAATATCACGTTTTCTGCTCATTCGCTTCATCTCCAAATACTAGATTGTTTTTTATTTCTTCTTTATACGCATTAATGACTATCTGTCTATCAAAGTTTTTCTCTACTTTCTCCCTAGAAGCTATGCCCATTATCCTTTTTTCTTCATTACTTAATTCTAAAAATCTTTCAACCTTTTCAATTAAGTCCTGACTGTTCTGTTGTTCTACAAAATATCCATTAATACCATGATCTAGAATTTCTCTGCACCCACTTCTATTAGTAGTAATAATAGGCCTTCCTGACGCAGCACTTTCTAATAAAACATTTGACATACCTTCAGGGTAATAAGTTGGGTGAATAGTGCAGTGAGAAATCTTGTGAAATTCTCTTACATCGTTTTGAAGTCCATGGTATTGTATGATCCCTTGTTCATGTAATTTATTTAACCTTTTCTCATACGCTTCCTCGCAAAAGCCTAATATATGAAATTGTACATTTGAATATTTTTTTTTAATATACTCAGCAGCTTCAATGTACTGTTCTATCCCTTTTTGCCTCATTACCCTGGATATAAAAACAAAGTTAATACTCTCATCACTTGGATATTCTAGTATTTCAAACTGAGATAAATTTACACCAGAACCTGGAATAGTTCTACTTTTACCTTTAATTATATTCCTACTTATCATAAAATCAGCATTTTCTGTGTTTTGAAAGAAAACGCATTTTGATTTTTTCAAAGCTAATTTGTATAAAGTTAAAGTTATTGCTTGTAATATTCCACCATTCTCTACTGCTGTTCCTAATCCTGTTATGTTTGAGATATAAGGTGTTTTCGTGGCTCTGCAAATTATTCCACCATATACATTCGGTTTTATTGTATAAGTCAATACAATGTCTGGCTTAATAAACCTCAATATTCTATAATAATCAATCATTAATCTGAAATCAGCAATAGGGTTTGTACCTCTTCTGCTAATCTGTGTATCTATAAAATCACAACCCATATCAATAAGTTCTTTGACATACTCTCCTCTAGGTAATGATATATAAACCTTATACTCTTTCAATAGTTCTTCAATTAATTCTCTTCTGAATTTATATAGTCCAATATCATTATTTGCCAATATAAGTATCTTTCTCACGAGCCTATTCTCCTAACTGGAACCCCTATGTATGTTCCGGATTCAGTTATATCCTTAACCACCACTGCACCAGCACCAACTATACAGCCTTTGCAGATACGAACATTATTACTTATCGAACTTCCAATACCTATCCAACTCCCTTTACCAACAGTTACTGTTCCAGCTAAGTTAGCTCCAGGAGATACATGAACATAATCTTCTATCACATTATCATGATCTACACTACTACTTGAATTTATAATACAACCCTTTCCAATTATACTACAGCAATTGATTACAGCTCCAGGCATTACTACTGTGCCTGTACCAATAACTACATCAATTCCTATAACTGCATTTGGGTGTATCAATGTTGCTAATTCCAAACCGTTTTCTTCTAATTGTTCTTGAATCCTTTCTCTTGTAGTATTATTCCCAATAGCTACAAAGAATTCAGCTTCGTTTTTATATTTAAAAGCATCTGAAGTCTTACCTATAACTTCTAATCCTATAGATTTCTTAATAGTATCGTCATCATCAAGAAATGCAACGCTTTGCCATCTATTCATTTTTAATGCAATGTCAGCTATGACTTTTCCATGTCCACTAGCACCAATAATAAGTAGCTTTTCTTTCATGGTCTGTACATTCCTCTCTAAATAATAAATAGGATTATATAGTCATAAAACATATCTGATTAGTCCTCTTTACTTCCCATAAACTCTTCCATTGTATCTGATGTATCCGAACTGATTCCTTCTCTTACAAATACTTTCTTTATAGTTAGTAATATTATCTTCCAATCTCCCAGGAAACTCACATTATCTACATACTCGACATCAAGATCGAATTTTTGCTCCCAACTAATTGCATTACGTCCATTTACTTGGGCATGTCCTGACAGACCTGGTCTAACTTCATGCCTACGTTTTTGTTTTTCATTATAAAGAGGTAGGTATTGTATAAGCAAAGGCCTTGGTCCTACTATACTCATATCACCCTTCAGGATATTTACTAGTTCAGGCAGTTCATCCAGTGATGTAGACCTTAAAAACTTACCAAACTTCGTTAACCTAACACTATCTGGTAATAACTCTCCATCCTTATCCCTTTTGTCTGTCATAGTCCTAAATTTATATAAAGTAAATATCTTTTCATTTAATCCCGGTCTCTTTTGCTTGAAGATAATTGGACTGCCCAACTTAACTCTGACTAAGATAGCAACTATTAAAAATACCGGAGATAATAATATGATTCCTATTAATGCTAGTATAAAGTCCATTGGCCTTTTAACATATTTTCTATACATTACCCTTACCTGCCCTCAAATAATCCTTTTACAACTCCAATGATTCTCTCCATATCCTCATCAGTATTCTTAATATCACTTGGCAGACATACCCCTTGTTGAAATATTCTTCCTGATACCCCTAGCGAATCCTTGGCTGTAGTTACATGGTCACACTCTTCAAAGACTGGTTGCATATGCATAGGCTTCCAGATAGGCCTTGCCTCTATATTCTCATTCTCCAGTGCCGTTAGTATATCAAGAGGTTTTACCTTACTATCTTCATCTAGCCTAATACATGTGAGCCAATAATTTGCCTCACAGTCTTCAGGTATGGGGTTTAACCTAATATCCTTGATATCCTTGAAGGCATCCTTGTATCTATAATATATCTTCTTCTTACGCTCTATAAAATCATCTAAGGACTTTAGCTGTCCTCTTCCTATACCTGCTACAATATTTGACATCCGATAGTTGTATCCTATCTCCTTATGCTCATAATGTAGTTCCTTTTCCCTTGCCTGAGTAGCCCAGAATCTTGCCTTTTCTATCATAGCCTTGTCTTCTGATACTAGCATTCCACCGCCGGAGGTAGTGATAATCTTATTACCATTAAATGAAAAGACTCCATACNTTCCATATGATCCAGTCTGTCTTCCCTTATATGTAGCGCCTAGCGACTCTGCTGCATCCTCAATAACTGGTACATTATGTTCATTACAGATATCTATAATTTCATCAAGCTTAGCAGGTGTTCCGTATAGATTTACCACTATAACTGCTTTAACATTTTCATATTTCTCGAAGGCTTTTCTAAGCGCTTTCGGATCCATATTCCATGTTTCCTCTTCACTATCTATAAATACAGGAGTTCCTCCCTCATACACTATAGGATTACAACTTGCTGCAAANGTCAATGATGAGCAGAATACTATATCTCCCTCTTTTATTCCGATCACCTTAAGGGCCAGATGTATGGCNGCTGTCCCCGATACTAAAGCGGCAGCATCAGATACTCCTACATAAGAAGCCAATTCTTTCTCAAATTTATTGACATTAGGACCTAACGGTGCTATCCAGTTAGTATCAAAAGCTTCCTGTATATAAACTTTTTCCATTCCGTTCATCGTTGGTGATGATAAATATATCCTGTTCTTTTTCATTTTTTCTCCAGTCCTGTCAGTACATTATAATAGATTATCTGATTTACAAGGTTTCTACTAAGTTAATTATCTTCAGATTACTGTTATCTATATAACTTTTTATTACATCTTCATTCATGATATCATAATCCACCATCATATGTAATAATACCGGTGTCTCATAATCCTTCACATCTATATCTACNATACTTTGTATCATTTTNATATTTGCATTTNCATAAGACGAACGGTTTGCCGTTTGTCGTTGTATACTATGCTTAGATTTATATTCATGTATNGCTACAGATAATATCTCACTCATTTCATCATTACCCATTAGCACATAGATTACATCATTTTCTTGATTAAGCTCATCTAGTATAGACTTAATCTTCTCCTTTGTCTCATAGATGGCCCTATAGTGTCCCTTTAGGTATCTGACAGTTTTCTGTGCCTTTTCCATCATACCTACAGGAGTCAGCATATAAAGCACCTGCTTCTGGGAGACCTGAGTCATCTTTATAAGTCCTTCACGTATCATCTTATTCATCAATACATTGACCGTACTTACAGAGACTCCTAGCTTTTTAGAAAGCTCCCTTTGGGTAACATTTTCATTCTCTGATACCTCTGACATTATTAAATATTCGTTATCCAAGAAGACTCTCCCTCCAATTCATCTTCTCATATATTTGTATGTATTGCATTTTCCAGAATTGGTATATAATCAATTAGCGTTCGATAATCAAACGCTAATATGAGTCTATCCCTTTATTAAGTTTTTGTCAACCATTTTTCATTGGCACATAAGTCGGTACTATCTCCCTGACCTTCTTCCTTATCTCCACAGGCTCCAGCAGACATATTTCCTTCAGCTCCTCCAGCTGTCTGAGGAATCTATCCTCATCCATCTCTATGGGCTTTCCTATATGTATCAGATTATTCTCTGTATCCTGAAGTCCCTCTTCCTCCATCAGAAGCTCCTCATATAGCTTCTCACCAGGGCGAAGACCTGTGAATTCTATCATGATATCCTCACCAGGCTTATAGCCAGATAGCCTGATTAAGTTCTCTGCCAGATCCAGTATCTTAACCGGCTCTCCCATATCCAGGACGAATATTTCTCCGCCCTTGGCATATGCTCCGGCCTGTAGCACTAAGGATACTGCCTCCGGTATGGTCATAAAGTATCTTATTATATCAGGATGGGTTACTGTTACAGGGCCCCCCTCCTCTATCTGCTTTTTGAATAATGGTATTACACTACCATTTGAACCAAGTACATTGCCGAATCTAACCGCCACGAACTCGGTCTTGGATTTCTTATTATAGGTTTGTACTATCATCTCACAGATGCGCTTTGAGGCTCCCATGATATTTGTAGGATTTACAGCCTTATCAGTGGAGATAAGTACGAATCTCTCGGTTCCATATAGATCTGCTGCCTGAACAGTCTTCCAGGTCCCCAGTACGTTATTCTTGATAGCCTCATTTGGACTATCCTCCATCAGAGGTACATGCTTATGGGCAGCTGCATGATACACTATCTGTGGCTTATAGGTCTTGAATATATAATTCATTCTAGTGGAGCTTCTCACAGAAGCAATAAGTACCACAAGATCAAGCTCGGGATAGTGACTTTTCAGCTCCTGTTGAATGTCATAGGCATTATTCTCATATATATCTACGATTATCAGTTGCTTGGGACGATGGGCCGCCAGTTGTCTACATAGCTCGCTACCGATAGAGCCACCTCCACCGGTTACCAGCACCACCTTGTCCTTAACATAGCCCATGATGGAAGCAAGGTCTACCCTTATACTATCTCTTCCCAGTAGATCCTCTACCTCTATATCCCTTAGCTGGCTGACACTTACCTCACCAGTCATTAGCTGATATACGCCTGGTAGAATCTTTAGGTTACAGCTTGTCTCATTACATATCTCAACTATTTCACGAATAGTCTTCTTGGATACCGAGGGCATGGCAATTATTATCTCATTTATATGAAATAGATTAACCGTCTCTATGATGTCGCCCCTGGTGCCAACTACCTTTACCCCTTGGATATAGGTACCCTGCTTTGAAGGGTCATCATCTATAATGCATTTTACAGTTGTGTTGTTGATATGCTCGCTGGTGCGAATCTCTTTGATAATCACATTGGCCGCATTTCCGCCACCTATTATCATAATCTTCTTTATTTCACTATTATTGGAGAATAGCCTCTTGACATATCTGACGAATCGATAGGCGAATCGGTTACCCAGTGTAAGAAAGAAGAGCATACCTCCATATAGGAAATGATAGCTTCTTGGTACAGGGTAATCCATTATACTTAGGCCTGCATATTGAATAATGGTTGACATGATACAGGCGGCTGTAACATTTTGCATTTCCACTATTCCTGCGAATCTCCAGATACTATGATAGAGCTTGAGTATGTAGAATATTATCAGTGTACATATAATATTGACCGGTAGATACCGCCACAAGGATTCTACAAAGCGCATATCAACCTTAGTAGGGTTCAAATCAAAGCGAAGCAGTAATCCTAATGCACTCGCTGCAATGATTACTGCTATATCACAAAGTATTAGACATATTCTACGAAAAGCCAGCTTGCTGTCAATTGTTTTTCTAACCATTTTTATCCTCTCTCCTGCGCACATACTCTGCAC
>JGI24709J26583_10001930_pt1 | contig 17394 bp, 14 predicted proteins | sample BioPla2DNA1_FD_26583 | JGI IMG/M metagenome (IMG submission 26583) | reverse complement strand
TTTTATATATAAAGCTCCCACTCCCTTAGGACCGTAAAGCTTGTGTGCTGATAAAGATAAAAGGTCAATATTTAATTCATTAACGTCTATAGGAATGTTTCCTACTGCTTGTACAGCATCTGTGTGAAAAATTACACCTTTATCTTTTGCAATTTTACCTATTTCTTTAATTGGCTGAACTGTACCTATTTCATTATTTGCAAACATAACTGAAATAAGTATTGTATTTGGCCTAATTGCATTTAACACATCCTCAGGAGAAATAAGCCCATTTTCATCAACTGGCAGATATGTTACTTCAAAACCATCACTTTCTAAATAGCGACAAGTATGCAAAACTGCGTGGTGCTCTATACTTGTGGTAATTATATGGTTACCTTTGTCTTTGTTGGAATAGGCAACTCCTTTTATAGCCCAGTTATCTGCTTCAGTTCCTGAGCCTGTAAAAAATATTTCTCTTGGATTTGCATTAATAGCTTTAGATACCTTTTCCCGAGCTTCTTCTATAGCTTTTTTACTTTCTCTTCCAAGAAAATATATAGATGAAGGGTTTCCAAAATTCCCCTTTAAATACGGCAACATCTTTTCTAAAACTTCAGAGCTTATAGGTGTTGTCGCTGCGTGATCAAAATATATTGTTTTTCTGTCCATAATTATTACCCCTTATATTTAAACTAGTTTCTTATTTATTTATTCCCTAAAAGAAATTGTTAAAACATTTTGCCAATATCTATAGGAGTTTATTTTATAAAATTAACTTCAATAAAATATTTACATTAACTAGATTAGCATTCTAGAATATGATTGTCAATATTTTTTCCGTACTTTGTGAAATTATTGACATACTAATTATAGACTTTAAAATAAGATATGTATAACTAAAGAAGTTATCCATAATAAAGGAAATTATGTTTTGGAAAAATATAATTTTAAAATAAAGGCGTGTAGCATCTTTTTTTTAGCATCTCTTCAATTTCGTCAATTGTTTGTCCCTGTGAATTAATCATAAAAACTCCATATTGAGTTCTTTTCCCCATAGTGAATTGGGGCATGTTATTTCTGGATATACATGAAATATTAAATGAATTTCCTGCATAAATAATAGCATCAACAGGATAATTATAATTTTCAATATAAACAACATCAAAACCTCTTTTTTCAAGTTGACTTTTTATATCTTCAAGTCCTCTTTGGATCCCAACTACCAAAAAGACCACCTCCAATAATATTATTACCGAAAATAGTCTATATATACACTTTCTAATGGTTTAAAGATCCTTTTCTTTTTGATAAAAAAACGTCTGTATAGGTTTGAAGTGATAATTTGCATAAAGTATTATTTGTTCAGTGCTCCCTACAAATAATACTCCTGATGGGGCTAAAGCTTTGTTAAATTTTTTATATATTTCTATTTTAGCTTCTTCGGTAAAGTAAATCAAAACATTTCTACATACAATCAAATTACAGTCAGATGGGTATTTGTCAGATAATAAGTTATGCTGCTTAAATTCAATGCATTTTTTTAGCTCATCCTTTATACGAAAATTGTTGTTCTCTTGTATAAAATATTTTTTCAAATATGCTTTAGGAAGATTTACCACACTTTTTTCAGCATAAATCCCTTTTTTGGCTTTTTCTAGTATCTCCTTGTCCAAATCAGTTGCAATAATTTTAATATCTTCAAGGGGAAAAAATTCATTTAATATCATTGCCAGGGTATATGGCTCATCTCCACTAGAACAGGCAGCACTCCATATTTTTATTTTTTTATTTTGTTTTATTAGAATTGGAAGAATGATTTCCTTTAATTTAACCCATTGTTCAGGGTTTCTATAAAATTCAGATACATTTATAGTAATATAGGTCATAAACTCATCATAAAGCCTTGAGTCTATTTTTAACGCATTAAGATATGTTTGATATCCATCAAATTCCCTTTTGCTTATTAGGGAATTAAGTCTTCTTTTCATTTGTCTTTCTTTATAGGAATTAAGATCAATTCCAGTTATTTTATAAATTTCTTTTTTGAATTCTTCATAGTTCATAGACATGGCATATCTCCATTCTAAAAATTACTTAATAAGTTCAGGAAAGAATCTTTTTATTTCTAATTCTGCATTTTCAACACAATCAGATGCATGTATTAAATTTTCAAACCTATGAGAGCCAAAATCTCCTCTAATGGTGCCAGGCAAAGAGTCAAAAGAACTTGTCTTTCCAATCATATTACGGACAGTTGATATAACTTTATTCCCTGAAAGAATAATAATTATAACAGGACCAGAAGTCATATATTTTATCAGGTCATTAAAAAAAGATTCACCTTTTACATGAAAATAATGTATACTGGCAGTTTCTATGTCTAATGTTGTCATTTTTATGTGGGTTATAGTGAAATTTTTTTTTTCAAATCTTGAAATTATTTCGCCAACTAATTTTCTTCTTACAGAATCGGGTTTTAAAATTACTAATGTCCTTTCCATACCGGCTCCTTTTATTGTGATAAATATTGTGATAACTATACAAGAAATTTAATGTAGTAATTATAGAAAAATTTAAATAGGTTTCAAATATATTTTAGCATAATATTTTTTAAAAATAAAGATTAAAAAGTTTGTTTTTAGATTAGTGCCATTTTCTAGCATACATACTAAGAGCCTAAACCAGCTAAAATGGTTTAGGCTCTATTAATATCTTCTAAAGAATCTATATAAATTATTAATTATAAATTTGCAACTTTAACTGGTTCATCAAAAATCCCTCTTTTTACCTCGGTTGCAGTCATGTCTCTGGCTTTAAGCATTTCACCTAAATAATTACAAGCATCCCACGGGTTAACGGTATCACCACAAGTAAAAACATCTACGGCGGCGTAACCTAGTTCTGGCCAGGTGTGTATGGTTAAATGTGATTCCGAAATGACTACTACACCACTAACTCCCTGTGGACTAAATTTGTGAAATGCCACCTCTCTTACTTCAGCTCCAGCCTTTAATGCAGCTTCAACCATACATTTTTCGATAATACTTGCATTGTTTAGCATATCGGCTGTGCAACCATAAATTTCTGCTAAAATATGACGTCCTAATGCATTCATATTTGTTTCCTCCTTTAATAAATAATATCCCAACCTTTCTTTATTTTGAAATTTACAAACGAATTTCAACAAAAACTATTTTAGCACTTTTCGTTTAAAAGTCAATAGTTTTTTAGCATAATTATATATATTTATTATTTGTATTAATTTATGTGCCATATACTCATTTATTCTCATTAATTTTTCAGAATTCTTTGCTTTAAAAGATGATAAAATAAAAAACATTAGGAAAATTAACTTTCCCTAATGTTTTTTATTGTAATAAATTGTTTTCAAGATTTATCCTCTTCTGAAGTTTTTACAACATCAGCTAATGTAACTTCCATTTCTTCTTTGTGCTCTGTTACTTCAGCCTCTTTTTCCTTTTCTTCGCCTTTTTCTTTATTGTCTTCAGGTGGATCTATTGGATTTACTTCTTTAATGCTAAGGTTGATTTTTTTGTTTTCAGTGTCCATTTCAATTATTTTAGCATCAACTTTCATTCCAACTTCTAAAACATCTTCAACTTTTGCAATATGTTTATTGGATATCTGAGAAATGTGAACAAGACCGTCTACACCTTCTATAATTTCAACAAATGCTCCAAAAGGCGTCATTCTTAAAACTTTAACAGTAACTATAACTCCTTCTTTATACATTTGACCCACCTTAACCCAAGGGTTATCTTCTTGTTTTCTGTAACCTAAAGAGATTTTTTTCTTATCTTTATCAAATTCTAAAACATGTACTTCTACAGCATCCCCTTCTTTTAGAACTTCAGAAGGATGATCTATTCTACTCCATGATAATTCAGAAACATGGATAAGGCCATCAACGCCTCCAATGTCAACAAAAGCACCAAACTTAGTTAGGCTTTTTACTGTTCCCTTATAAATTTTACCTACTTCTATACTTTCCCAAATCTCTTTAGAAGCTTTTTCATTTCTCTCTTCAATGATTACTCTTGCTGAACCAACTAATTTACGCCTTTTTTCATTAAAATCAATTAGTCTTAACTCAACGGTACTCTTTAGATATTCTCTTAAATCTTTTACATATCTGTCACTTAATTGAGAACCAGGTACAAAAATTCTAACTCCATGGTAGCTAGCTATTACCCCACCATTAACAACTTCAATTACAACAGCTTTTAAAGGTGTTTTATTCTCATAAGCTTTTTCTACTTCTTCCCAAGCTTTATTTGCTTCAACTTGCTTTTTAGAAAGTCTGACATTACCTTCCCCATCATTGATTTTTTGAACAAAAACTTCAATTTCTTCACCTATTTTTACTTCCTTTTCAATTTGAAAGTCAGGTATATCAGTGTACTCGTCAAGAGATATTATTCCATCAGCTTTGTAGCCTAAATCCACAAAAACCTCATTAGAATTAAAACCAATTATTTTTCCTTTTACAATATCTCCTGCTTGTATTCTTACAAAAGAATTTTCCAAAGCATCGGCAAAATTAATTTCACCATTATTTTCTTCATTTTTAGTTACGTCCTGCTTGTTTAATTCACTCATTTTTCTAATAACCTCCTCAATTACCCAGTCCGGTGTCGAAGCCCCGGCAGAAATTCCTATTTTTTTTATTTTTTTAACATCTATCTGTGGTAATTCACTAGATGTTTGTACTTTAAAAGTCATAGCACAGTGTTTTTTAGAAATATCATAGAGTTTTTGAGTATTTGAACTTTTTTTGTCTCCAATTATTATCATCAAATCTACGGTTTTAGATATTTCCTCCACTTCGCTTTGCCTTTTACTTGTGGCACTACATATTGTATCAAATGTTGAGATGTTTTCAAATTTTTCTTTTAAACATTCATTTATTTCATGCCATTTTTCTTTGGTAATAGTTGTTTGTGCAACAACACAAACTTTTTCATCGCATTTTTTAAGTGATTTTACATCATCAACACTGTTGACTATATAGGCATAATTGTTACACCAGCCATTAATTCCTATTACTTCGGGATGATTTTTGTCACCCACAATTATTATCCTGTAGCCTTCATTACTCTTTTCCTCTACAAGATTGTGTATTTTTTTCACATATGGACATGTAGCATCTTCCAAAACCAACCCCTTATCTTTAATCTTTTTATATATAATTGGTGTAACACCATGCGCTCTAATAACAATATGGCTTTTGCCATTAATATCATCTATATCATCTACTATCTTTACACCTTTTTCTTTAAGATAATTTACCACTTGTTCGTTATGAATGATAGGTCCAAAGGTGTATATTTCTTTATTATTTGTTTCTAACATTTCATAAACCATTTTTACAGCATTGCCTACTCCAAAACAAAAACCTGCTGATTTAGCTACAATTATTTCCAACTCTATTCCTCCAAAAGAGAGTATATTTTTTTCATAATTTTTTCACTTTCTGATAACAACTCATTACTAGTATATTTCTTATTTTTATCTAAATCAAGTATAAAAGGTTTTCCAAATATTATTTTAACTTTGCTAAATAATTTGTAGTTTCCACTTATTAAAACAGGCAAAATAGGTGCTTGTGATTTTTGGGCTAAAAGTGCCACCCCAGCTTTAACTTTTACCTTTTTATTAGTTTTATCAGCTATTTTTTTTCTTGTGCCTTCAGGAAAAATACCAACAATATGTCCTTCCGATAAGAGTTTTAAAGAGGTTTTAATTGCTCCCACATCACCTTTTCCCCTCTTTACAGGAAAAGCTCCTAAATTTTTGATAACAACTCTAGAAAGGGGATTTTTAAAAAGTTCTTCCTTTGCCATATAGCGAATTAGACGCTTTATTCTATATCCAATGAAAAACATGTCCAGCTCGCTTACATGGTTGCTGCATAAAATGGCAGCACCTTCTTTTGGAATATTTTCTTTGCCTATAATCTGGACTCTATAAAAAACAGAAAAGTATATAACAAAAATCATTTTTACTATACGTTTACCCATAATTTTTCACATATCCTAAAATTGTATTTACAACTTCATCAATTGACATATTTGTTGTATCTATTTCTATAGCATCTGAGGCTTTAATAAGTGGTGCAAAACTTCTGCTGCTATCATTTTTATCCCTATATTCAATATCTTTTAAAACCTCTTCTAATGTTATATTTTTAGATAGCTGTTCAGAATATCTTCTTTTTGCTCTCTCTTTAATATCTGCATTTAAGAAAATTTTAACATCTGCATTAGGCAGCACATAAGATCCAATATCCCTTCCATCCATCACTACGCTGCTTTCAGATGATATCTTTCTTTGAAGTTCAACCATTTTTATTCTCACATCGGGTATGGTTGCAACATTTGACGCACCTATTGAAACTTCAGGTGTTCTTATGAGAGAGCTGACATCTTCCCCATCTAAAATAATCTTTTGCTCATCTTTAGAATAAACAATTTCAATGTTAATATTTTCTACAAGTTTTGATAATTTCTCTTCATCAAGTGTATCAATATTTTCATTAATTGCTTTTAGTGCCACTGCTCTGTACATAGCTCCAGTATCTAAATACAAAATTCCTAATTTTTTTGATATAAGTTTTGCTATTGTACTTTTTCCTGCACCAGCAGGACCATCAATGGCAATTGAAATTTTCTTGTCACTCATACTACTCTCCTAAAGTACTTTTTAAGTATTTTAAAAACAATTTATCTAGTTTAAATCAGGCCTTAAAACTTTTGACTCATTAAGATATATATGTCTTATATCATCTTTATCTACGTTTGTATTTATGTGCAACATAACTCTTATACATTTTTTAAGGCCATCTGGCACATCAATTTCATTCATACACATAAGCGCCACATCATTAAGGCCTATTTCCCTTGCTGCTACAGCCGGAAAAGTTGCGTTTAAATCCTTTGTGGCAGTAAAGATAATACTTATAATATCATCTTTTTCAATATTGTTTTTTTCAATTATTTCATTAAGGAGCTTTTTCGTTTCATTTATTATTTCAACTTTATCATTATTTAAGACGGTAGTAGCTCCACGTATAGCCCTTACCATAATTTAAGTTCCTCCATTCTGCCATTCTACATAAAACAAAAATTATACAACTCTGTGCCCTAATCCAATAGAAACTTCATTTAGATGAAGTAAACCTATACCAAAAAATATTGCTACACTAATATGGTTTTTGTAGCGTGCAATACCTATTTTGCCTCCTACATTTAAACCTAATGCCTTAGGCATTATTTGAGATAGAGCTTCTCTAGTAGCACCTGCTACTGCCCCTTCTTCCACATGATTATCTAAAATAACATTTTCTCTTTTTGAAGCCACAACTGCTCTTTCCACTATTTTCATAACTGAGGTGATAAATTCACCACCATAGTCTACAGCAACTGTTTTGATGCCCTGTTTTAAAAAATCTGCTTGATACTTTTTTTCCTCTTGTCTTTGTGAGGTAAGAGCAATTTTAATTGCTGCAGAAGCAATTTCCTTACTGCCATAACTTGAGGATTTCAAAAAATTTTCGTCCATAATCTCTCCAATTTTTTAACTTTAAAGTGTTAAATTTATATTTTATATGTAAAGTTATCAAATTACTATTATATTATACTGTAATAATATAATTAAAACAATAAAAAAATTAATCAATTTGTATTTTAGTTAGTTGTTTTATTTCAGAATTTAATTTAAGTTTAGTGCCTTTATACTTATCTATAATATTGCTGCTAGCAGAAATTATTTCTACTTCAGCATTATCTGCCATAGTAGAATCAATCTCCACCACATCCCCATCTTTAACATATAGTTTTATAACATTTGAAGTAAATGAAGCAATTGTATCTCCGTTTAATAATACTTTAACTTTTTTATTTGCATTTTCACTTTTTAATGAAATGAAAATCTCACCTTTTTTATAGAGATACTCCTCAACCTGAAGTGGATTTCCTTCAAAACTGTTTTCATTTACTAAAACCTCTCTTACTTTTGGATTTATCATTGCAGCTTGAACAATAATTAAGCTTAAAAATACAATTACAAAAGTAGAGAATAAAATTTTTTCAAAAATATATGCTGAAATTTTTTTTTTATTTCGGTACTTTTTATGCTTTCTGCCTGTTTTAAATAGTATTATTTTCATATTTTTCACTCCAACTATAAGGGAATATTTACTATATGAATAATATGCACAAGTTTTTTAAAAAATACACATACCTTTTGTTAATTGCAATTCATACCTGCTAAATACCCAGTGGAAAAGGCAATAGTTAAATTAAACCCTCCTGTATATGCATCTAAATCAATAATTTCCCCAGCAAAGAAAAGTCCCTTTATTAGTTTTGATTCCATTGTAGATGGATTAATTTCATCCACCGATACTCCACCAGCTGTTACTATTGCTTCTTCTAATGGCCTTGCTCCATTAATTGATAGAGTAAGGTTTTTTAAAAGTTTTACCAAATACATTCTCTCTTCTTTTGTAATTTGGTTTACAGACTTTGTAGCATCTATTTTTGAAAGTTCTATTACTACAGAAATTAGTTTTTGTGGTAAAAGGTCATCTAGAGCGTTTTTAAACTGTTTTCTAGAAAACTTCAAAAAATCTCTTTGAATTCGTTCATCTAGCTTTTCTTCTGTAAGGGCAGGTTTTAGATCAATTAAAAGTTTTATCCCTTTATAATGATAATCTAATATATGCCGGCTTGCACTTAGTATTATAGGGCCTGAAACTCCAAAGTGTGTAAAAAGCATTTCTCCAAAATCACTGTATATTTTTTTACCTTTATTATTTAGTAAAGTTATAGAAACGTTTTTTAAAGACAACCCTTGTAGATCTTTAACCCACTTTTCATTAGTGATTAGGGGTACCAAAGAGGGTTTTAAAGGAACTATAGTATGTCCTAGAGCTTTTGCCATTTTGTATCCGTCCCCAGTTGAGCCAGTTCCAGGATAAGAGGCACCTCCAGTTGCCAATATTACTTTGTCACAACTAACTTTCTCACCTGATTTTAACATAACACCTGTTATCTTTTTATCATCAGTTAATATTTTTTCAATAGAGGTGTTTAGCCATAGATTTACTTTTTTATTTTTTAAAAAATTATGTAGTGTGTCAACTACATCTTTTGCTTTATCTGAAACAGGAAATACCCTGCCACCTCTTTCAACTTTTGTCTTAAGGCCGTATTTGTTTAAAAAATCTATCAAATCTGTGTTTGAAAATGTATAGAAAGCAGAATACAAAAAACACCCATTCCCAGGAGTGTTTTCAATAAGACCGTCTATATCAGTGTTATTTGTTATGTTGCACCTGCCTTTGCCTGATATTAAAATTTTTCTGCCTATTTTATTGTTTTTTTCAATGAGTATCACATTGTTGTCATTTTCAGCAGCTTTTCCAGCAGCCATTATCCCAGCTGGACCGGCACCAATTACTATAACCTTATTTTTCATATTTTATATCTCCATAAAAGTATTTTGTTATGCGTTTTTATCATTCTTTTCATAAACCCCGTATTCGTCCCATATTTCTTCTAACTTTTCAAAAATGTTATAAACATGTTCTTTTTTTCTCATAGCAATTGCAACAATTAAAGCGTTTATAACGCTAAGTGGTGCAACAAGTGAATCTACAAAAGAAGCCATGTCACTTCTTGCAGTAAGAGTGTGATGGGCGTTTTCTGTTAAAGGTGAATCATTGCTGTCTGTAATAGCTATAACTGTTGCCCCTCGTTTTTTTGCAAATTTCATTGCATTTATAGTTCTCATTGAGTATCTAGGAAAACTTATTCCAATCATTACATCATCTTCAGATGCATGTATTATTTGTTCAAACATTTCACTTACACTAGTAGTATGTACAAGTCTTACGTTATTAAATATAAGATTAAAATAAAATCCTAAAAAACTTGCCAATGGTGCAGAACTTCTCACTCCAAGTATATACATTCTTTTTGCATTTAAAATGCTTTCCACCACATTGTCAAAACTTTTTGTATCAATTTCCTCTAAAGTTACTTTTATTTTGTCCATGTCTGACAAAAGAACACTTTTTAATATATTGCTGTCCTTTATCCGACTAGAGGAAATTTCCATCCTTTGAATTGGTGTTAGTTTACTTTTAACTAATTTGCCTAATTCTTTTTGAAGCATAGGGTAGCCATCAAAGCCAATTTCGTTTGCAAACCTTACCACAGTGGATTCACTGACCCCTACTTCTGCACCAAGTTTTGCAGCAGTCATAAAACTTGCTTTGTCATAGTGATTTATTATAAAATTTGCTATTAATTTTTGTCCTTTGCTAAATTTTTCCATGCTGTTTTCAATTATAGATATTAAGTCCGAATTTTTGTTTTTCATTTTAAATCCCCTTATGCTGTTTCATAAATTGAAATTCTCATTTTATCTTTATTCATAGTCAAACCAAATAAAATATTTTTGTCTTTGAGATTTTTGTTTAGAAAGTCTACCACTTTGTATAAATCCATATTAGAATCTAATTCTAACACAGATTTTAAATCAAGTTTTTCTTCTGAATTCATATTATTCCTCCAAATTATAATTATCATTTCTATATTACATATTAAAAAGATAAAAATCAAGCACCCTTATAATACTTTAAAATAATTAGCTCCAGGACAATTATTTTGTCCTGGAGCTAATAGAATGTTTTTTAAAGTCTATTTATTTTTTCTCAACTGGGAAACTGTCTATATATACCAGTAAATATCTCTTTAAAAGAGTTAAATCTAATGAGTTAATAGATCCGTCTCCGTTTAAATCAGCAGCTTCTTTTTTTACTGGAAACTCTTTAACAATTTCAAGTAAATACCTTTTTAGCAGCGTATAATCTACTGAAGTTATATATCCATCTCCATTTAAGTCACCATATATAATTTTTTCAGGTTCAGGTACAAATGGCGGTGGATCAATAGGAGTAGAAATTAATTCATCTGTTTTAACAGTTATAATTTCAGTTTTTCCTGAATTTATAATATCACGGGAAGTTCTGCTTTGAATTACAGGACCTTGTGCAGTATATACACCAGGACTCACAACTCTTGCAAGGTATTCAATATATGGGGTTGACTTCCAGTAACTACTGTTGTAAACGTAGAAAGTTATCTTTTGACCTTCTGTATTATAAAATGCATTATTAGGTTTTAGTCCTGAAGGAAGATAATCTGTTATTTCATAAACTCCATCAAATGCTGTATCACTGATACTCCATGTCAGGCGAACCTTTATAACATCTCCTTGCTGCAATGTATTTGAATTTAAAGGAGTGCCATTTATATGGTGATATGAACGTCTTATAGAAATATCATTACTCTTTTCTTTTATATCAAATACATTTTCTTTGAAAATAGATACTAAGGAAACATCACCTTTTACATCAGTTATTTCAAAGTTTTTAAGCTGTAATGGCAATAAATTCAGAGAAAAACTCTGTCCATTTTTCAAAAATACAGTTTTTTCTTCTCCATCATAACTGTATGTAAATTCGACATCTTCAACGCTTAAATTTTTAATCTTTTCAGATATAAATAGAAGCTTTTCAGTATTTATCAGTATGTCTTTTGTAAAGTTAACTGTACAATACTGGTACAAACCATCACTTTCAGGCTTATCAAGCAATACGGATAAATATGCACAAAGTGCAGTAGCCTCTATCATATTGTCTTTAGAAGATTTTACATTAACTCTGTAATATGGTGCATATTCTTCTATATACTGAGCTATTCTTTCATTGTATATTTCTAAAGCCTTTGAGGTATCACCTAATTTATAATAGGCAAGAGCTAAATATATAGTGTCTGTTATACTTAAGTTATCAATAGTTTCAGCTTTATTAAGCTCTAAAAGAACAGATTCTCCTAATACAGAAAGTCCATATAAAGCCTTTATTCTGCTATTATTGTTGCTAAGTTCTTGGTTAAAATATTTTTTTAGTTGTTCTGTGTTAACCATGTCTTTTGCAAAAACAACCATTTTAGCAGTTAAATCAATGTCGCTTTCTGAATAAGGTAATAATGAAAGACCTCCATTGCTTTTTTGATATTCTGAAATATTCGGCTGTTCTAATGTAGGAAGATAGTTGTCTTCACCAAAGTGTTCATCTAATAGTTTAGATGCTAAATATCTAGAGGTAATTTGATCTAGCCTATTTCCGTAAGAGCAATACAAGTTTCTCAAATCTCTAAAATACATTCCCTTACTTTTATCTTGGAACACAAGAGTGGTAAATCCTTCTTCTCCTGCTACTATATCCATATTAGGTGAAACATCCATAAAATCAGTTCTTTCAATTTGATAATAGGAATCAACTACATTTACAGAATGCATGACTGCATCGGATAATCCACTTTCAGTATATGCTCTTATTATCAAATCATCATATCCTTCTTCAAAAGTCCAAAGTGGGATATTTATCCTCTCAAAAGCTTTTCCTTTTACGGTAATTTTGTCATCTGGATTTTCTTTTTTGTATACTTCAAAATATACAACTTCATCTTCTTTAATGCCCGTTCCATAAGCATTTACAGCCATTACTGGCTGATCACCTGCTAAATATGATGTATTGAAGCTGTGATTTATGAAAAATGGCAGTGTTACTATCATATTAGCGGTTTCACTTCCAGCATAAAGCTCTTTTGATATTGCAGACATGGTTATTCTCCATGAAGTAACATTGTCAGGAAGTTTAAAGCTCGCTGTGCCTTTTCCATTTTCTCCAGTTTCTATGCTTAAAAACTTTGCAGTATCTCTAAAGTCAGATCTTACATCAGATTTATTACCAGCATTTTCAGAGTTGTCACCTCCAGGAGAAGGTCCAAAGATTGGTGGTTCGGCGCCATCTCTTTCATAAGCCTCATTTGTATCGTGGGACCTTTTATCAAAGTATATCCCTGAATTTATAGGTACAAATAAATCACTTAGTATATTTACATTTTGATCTTTTAAACTAAAGAAAGCTTCATCAACAATGCTTATATTTACAGTTGATTTAACAGGATTTCCATTTTGGTCTGTTACACTTATATTAAAGTTTACTGTATCCCCTGGTCTGTAAAAATCCTTATCAGTTTTTCCTTCAATGATAAGATTTTTCTCATTCATATCATATAGAATATTTTTTCTTGCAGTGGCATATGTCCTACCAGTAAAATAAACCGCTGTTGCATAAACATTTGGCATATAATCTTTTGAATACTCAAAAGTATGTGTTGAAGAATTGGATACATCATAATGTACAATTCCATTTTGAGATAGAATGTAGAGGTAAGCTCCTTTTGGAAGATTTTCATTTCCAAATGTAAAATCAAGTTTTACATTTTCACCAATACCATATCTGTCTTTATCACTTATTAGATCATAAGTATTATATCCAGTATAAGAATATGTAATTTGTTTTCCAATGTACATACTAAATAACATATTCCTTCCTGAATTATCTTTAGACCTTATCTGGGCTGTATAGTATGAATCTTCAATTTCTGGAGCATCAAAAGTATATTGGGCTTCTCCTTTTTTGTTTGTAGTCATTGAAAAATCCTTTATTGGCTTAGTTTCAAGTCTTCTTGTGTATATATCATAAGTAACCTTATTAATCTTATCATAATAAGTTCCGGTTTTTTCTTTAATCCATGTGTTTAGATAAATTGTACCTGTTATAGTTTTGCCTCCTACAGCTTCCCCTAAATAATCATTGTAATGTATAGCAGTTCCATCATTTAGACGATCTAGCACAATTTCATGGACTTCTGCATCTATATATCCTATTCCATCTTTTATTTTTCCGCTTCTTTTAATATCAATATCATTGACAAAAACTCTAACTGAGTTAGAAGCATTAATTTCTCCTGATTCAGGTAAAAGTGCTCTAGCGCTTATTGGAATTGCATAAATTCCTTGAACATCTCTTGTTACCTCTGGAACATATTTTATTTTTAGTTTTCCAGAAACATCTGTAACATCAATTTCTTCTATTGCTCTACCTGTTAATGAACTTGTTCCTATGGTATAACTTGTATTTAGATTTGAAACGCCTGTACCTTCAAAAAATGCTGCACTAAGGTCAAAGTTTACTTCTTCACCTATAAAAACGGCAACTTTATCTTTATCAATTTCCATTTTATAAGAAGGCTTCACATAATCTTGAACCTCAATCATACTTGTTGTAACAATCAAATTACCTTTTTTAAGCCTTATTGTATAATAACCTTTAGGTAAGTTAGGAAGCTGGATTTCTTCTTCAAAGAAATTATCTTTTACATTTATATTCTTTTTAATAATAGGTAAGTTATTGTTTCTTCCCCAGTAGGAATAGCCTTGAGATATTTCTAAAGTAAGGTAATCTATATTTTCATCTTCATATCTATTCTTTATAAATCCCCATACATTTATAGTGTCATTGGATTTATACATTCCCCTATCTGTGAAAAAATATCTCCAATAATTATTACTAGCTCCACTGCTATAAGAACTGGTATCTAGAAGAGATTTATTTCCGTTTTGGGTTGTTACTACAAGAAAATGTTTGTTATAAGTGTAATTTAGTCCATATAAATATCCATAGTAATAATCATAATCATTGTATTCATAACTATTCTCTTCCCTTTTTAGTGTATCAATTAATTCAGTATTAAATGTAGCAATTCCATTATCGTCTGTAATAAAAGTATTATCAGTATTTGAAAAACTAATTACAGCACCTTTTAAAGGTTTTTTTGTTTCTATATCATTAAGCCATACTAAAGTATCTGATGTACTTTTAGTTATGTAAATACTTGTATTTGTTATTTGGATAAATGTCTGTGTCCTTTTATCTTCACAATAACTGTCTAAAATATAATAACCTAACGGAAGTTCTTGAGGAATTGTAATGATTGCATTTCCAGATATTCTTCCATCTTCATTAAGTATTTGATCAAATTCAAGAACTTTTTCTAATTTATCAACAGGTAAAAAAGTGTTGTTATAATTTATTTGCGCCCAATCTGGATATTCATTTCTTTTTACAAGTGCATCATAAAAAGATTCAAAATCCTTATATGCATAAACACTTGTATTAAGATTTAGCTTCTTATAAGTTCGAGAATTGCTAATGTAATAGCGTAAAGGAATTTCTGCTTTATCTTCAGCGGAAAAATCTGTGATTTGTCTATTGTAATTAACAGATAGCACTGGTTCTCCTGGAGGAATGTTTTTAGGCTCTTCACATGTTTCAAAAGAAAATACATAATCATCTTTTATTTCTCTATCTGTACCATTAATTTTGATACCTTTTTTTATTCTAACTGTGTAAACCGTCTCATAATCCAATCTATATTTAGGAACAAATGCAACTGTCTTGTTGTTATAAACTTCAAATCTTCCTTGGACATTTGGTGTGATTTCGAAATGATCGCTTATATCGCTAAAATTTTCGTGACTAAAATTAATTTCAATTCCTGTATTGATAGGTACTCCTATAGTCTCATTTCCAGGAAATGCACTTAAAATTTTAAATTCAGTTTGAGTTTGAAAAACCCAAGTGGTCTCAATATCTGTCTTCATTCTAAAGGTATAAATGCTGTTTTCAAGAAGTGGTCTTGCTAAATTAATGCTAAAAAAATTTTTGTCTAGCTTTTCTATAATGGGAGCTGGTTCCCCATCAATAGAAAAAGCCTTTTTTACCTCTTCTAATGAAAAATCCTTTTCTGTTTCAAGTAAAAATTCAGTGTCAACTGCAATGCCGGTAGAGTCAGAGTTAAAAGGCACTAAGCGAAAACCATTACGTGGATAAGCAGCAGCACCTGATGCAAAAACAAAACTACATGTTGTCAAAATTATACATGTAATCAGTACTAAAGAAACTAATTTTTTAAACATTTTTCCTCCCCCTTTTTCTTTTTCTTATTTTAATTATACAACATATTATGACGTTATGAAAATAAAAAAAGTTTCGTTTGTATAACTAAATTATCATAACTAAAATAAAAGCATTATTTGCTGTACAGATACGGGGTAACATTATATAATTAAGTTAGAGATTAGAGATTAAAATTTAAAATAAAATATAAATTTATAAAGGAGAGTATATGTTATGCTAAAAAGAAGAGGTGTAAAGTTACACAAAAAACTAACATTTTTAATTGCATTTATAATGCTCGCATCTGTGTTACTGCCTTCTTTTGTGATGCAGTCAGTAAGTTTTGCCAGTTCTTCTCCTAGAGAAGGAGATCAGTATTATAATTATGGCGAAGCATTGCAAAAGGCACTTTTGTTTTACAAGGCAAACCGTCTTGGAGACTTGCCGGATGATTATATTTTGCCTTATAGGGCAGATGCAGCAATGACAGATGGTCAGGACGTGGGTCTTGATTTAACAGGTGGCTGGGCTGATGCTGGTGATGGAATTAAGTTCACCCACACCATTTCATATGCTGCAGCACAACTTGGATGGGCTGCATATGAATACAGAGAAGCATTTAAAAATGTAGGATTATTAGAGGACATATTAGATGAAGTTAAATGGGGAACAGATTTTTTAATTAAAGCTAATCCAGAGCCTAATGTGTTTTATTATATGTGTGGACATGGAGACTCTGACCACTCAGTGTGGGTTTCTCATGAGTTTTTAGATTATGTAACTGACAGAAGTTCTTTTAGATTAGATCCATCAACACCTGGTTCTGATGTTGCAGGTATGAGTGCTGCAGCTCTTGCTATAGCTTCTTTAATATTTGAAGAGACAGACCCTGAATATGCAGAAAAATGTCTAATGCATGCAGAGAGAATTTTTGATTTTGGATATACATACCAAGGTAAAAACCCACTAAATATTTTATATCCATCTGGAGGTTATGTGGATGACCTTGCATGGGGTGCCATTTGGCTTTATATAAAGACAGGAGAACAACATTACTTAGATAAGTCAATTTCAATTATGCCTGTTAATACAATAGGTGGATATCACACTCATTGTTGGGATGACGTAAGTTATGGAGCAGCACTTAAAATAGCTCAGGTGACAAAAGACGAACAATACTCCTTTATGGTGGAAAGAAATTTAGACTTTTTCTTGCCTGGTGGAGGTATAACTTACAGCCCCGGAGGATTAGCATGGCTTTCCCAATGGGGTTCATTGCGTTATGCCAGCACAGCAGCATTTTTGGCTTTTGTATGGTCAGATGACAAAACTGTTGGAACCCTTTCAAAAAAAGATGACTATAGAAAATTTGCTGAAAGACAAATAAACTACATATTAGGTGATAATCCACGTGGTGGAAGCTATGTAGTAGGTTTTGGAGAAAATGCTCCTAAACATCCTCATCATAGAACTGCACATGGTTCGTGGGTAAGTATGACTGAGGCACCTCC
>JGI24709J26583_10001926_pt1 | contig 17401 bp, 13 predicted proteins | sample BioPla2DNA1_FD_26583 | JGI IMG/M metagenome (IMG submission 26583) | reverse complement strand
AAAACACAAGCTATACACCAAGACAGGTTGTAGAAATTGTAAACTGTGATGCTGATCGTCCGTTCTATACAAATGTTGAACCTGCTGATTTGTCTAAAGGAATATTGGTGATTAATAACAAGTTTAATTATTTGGAAAGCGATTACGTTCCGGATAATTTGGTAGTTGTTGATAAAAAATATAGTAGTTGTGGTGCCAGGATGGAGAAAAATGCATACGATGCTTTTGTTGAGATGTGTGAAGCAGCAAGAGAACACGCATTAGAAATTAAAATCTTGGGAGATAGCGGCTATAGAAGTTATCATTATCAAAAAGCAATTTATGATTACAAACAAAAGAAATATGGTACTGAAGAAGTAGATTCTCGTAATGCTAGACCTGGTTATAGTGAACACCAGACAGGATTAGCTGTAGATATAACGGCTTATCACATAAATGGAAATGGTAAATACTCATACGAGTGGTTAAAAGAAAATTGCTGGTATTATGGTTTTATTTATAGGTATCAGGGAGGGAAAGAACATCTAACCGGATATAATAAAGAAAATTGGCATTATAGGTACGTAGGGAAAGAGGTTGCTTTGTTTATAAAAGAACATAACATAACCTTTGATGAATATTACACATATTTTATTAAAGGGTATTGAATTTAGCAATAATAATTTTGAAGACAACTTAAATATTGAAAAAAGCAATAAATTTAGTATAATATAGGTGGTACAACATATCAGACTTTAATTTGGTCAGGTCAGGGATGAAGCAGCCACGTAAGCGAGATGTGTGTGTACCTTTTTATTTGCAGGAGAAAAAATGAATAAGCAGCACTATATGAAAGAGGCTCTAAAAGAAGCGCTAAAAGCATTGGAAAAAAATGAAGTGCCAATAGGGGCAGTTGTTGTTTTAAACGATGAAATAATAGGCAGAGGTCACAACAATAGGGAAAACGAAAAATCTGTGGTTGGTCATGCAGAGATAAAAGCAATTGAGGATGCCTGTAGAAATCTAGGCAGTTGGAGACTTGATGGTTGCTCAATTTTTGTTACTGTAGAACCTTGTCCAATGTGTGCAGGAGCAATTATGCAAGCAAGGATAACCAACGTATATTACGGCGCAAAAGAAGAAAAATCAGGAGCTTTTGGATCTGTTTTCGACTTAACTGCCATTCAAGGGTTTAATCATTATCCCGTTGTTAGAGAGCAAATTATGGAAAAAGAATGTTCAGAATTGATGCAATCATTTTTCAAAAACATGAGAGCTAAACAACAAAAATAAGGGTTAATATAGTATAATAAAGTTACAAAAGGGGTAATTATGACATATTTAGCTTTATATCGTAAATATAGACCGAAAAATTTTGATGAGGTGTTTGGTCAACAACATATTGTAGAAACATTGAAAAATGCGGTGAAAAACAACAAGTTAGCACACGCCTATCTTTTTTGTGGGCCAAGAGGAACAGGAAAAACAACAGTCGCTAAAATTTTGGCCAAAATGGTTAACTGTGAATCTGAAACTGAAAAACCTTGTTGCAAATGTGCCAGTTGTAACGATATACAGGAATCAGGACATCCAGATGTTGTAGAAATGGATGCCGCTTCAAACAATGGAGTAGATGAAGCTAGAGAATTGGTTGAAAAAGTTAAATATGCACCTATGAGTGGGAAATATAAAGTCTATATAATAGATGAAGTTCATATGATGACAACAGGTGCTTTTAATGCCCTGCTTAAAACAATTGAAGAACCACCTTCGTTTTGTATTTTTGTTTTAGCGACTACTGAGCCTCATAAAATCCCTTCAACAATTATTTCTCGTTGTCAACGCTTTGATTTTAAAAAACTTAGTAAAAAAGTCATTCAAAGAAATCTGGAACAAGTTTGTGAGAAAGAAAAAATTAATTGCTCCAAAGAAGCAAACTCTTTAATTGCTGATTTGGCAGAAGGTGGAATGAGAGATGCTTTAAGCATCTTGGATCAGTGTATTGCCTATGCTCAAAATGATATTACATTGCAAGATGTCAGCGCTGTTTATGGGGTGGCAACTACAGAGGATAAAATAGAACTGTATCAGTTTATCTATGAAAAGAAAGTTACAGAACTGATAGATAAATTATCGGAAATAGAAACTAATGGGATTGATATTAGAAGATTAACAACAGATTTAATTGATATTGCCAAGGAAACCGTAGTCTATCTTTACAGCAACAACATGGCAACCTTGAGCATCTTAAATGAAGAAAATGTTAAGAAAATGGCATCAATGTTTGAATCAAATACTTTGTTGACATATATTGATTATTTGATTGATACACTATCAAAATATCGAGATGCGACAAATACTTTAACATATTTGGAAGTTTGTCTTTTAAAAATGGTTGAATATAATGAACAGCCAGACGAACAACCAGTTGCTGTTGAAAAAGAAGTAATAATTAAAGAAGTCAAGAAACCTGTGATTGTTGAAAACAAATCATATACCGATGAAGAATATTATCAAATGCTTTGCAAATCGACTAAAAAGATTAAAGAAGTAGATGCTAAAATTATAAGTGGAATTTTTACTGACAATTTCTTTGGAAGAGAAAGACAATTGATAAATTTAGTAAAACAGGCCGAAATCATGGCTTCTAGTAAAACAAATATTATTTTAACCGTTGATAATAGAGCAGATGCAAATTTTATCAATAACAAAGATAATAACGAGATAGTGGAAAACATTATGGAAAGATATCTTCCAAATAAAAAGGATATAATTTGTGTAACAAGAGAAGAAAGAGATTTCCTGATTACATATTTTAAAAATGAGAGAAGCAAAGTTAAAAAAACAAAAAAAGAAGCTCCAAAAAGGAAAGAAGATATAATAACTCCCGAAGACAGGTTAGTTTCTTTATTTGGTAAAGATGGATTTGATATTGTTGGAGAATAAAGTATGTACCCTAATACGTTAGAAAAGTTAATGGAATATTTAAAGGTGCTTCCTTCGGTGGGGCAAAAAACAGCTGAAAGATATGCAATGAGGCTGTTAGAACTTCCAAAGGAGGAAATTGAAGCTTTTGCGAATCAATTGCTGTTAGTAAAAGAAAAAATCCACAGATGTGCAATTTGTGGAAATTTGACTGAAAGTGAAAAATGCAGAATTTGCGAAGATTCATCGAGAGATAAAGAAGTTATTTGTGTTGTACAACAGACTAAAGATTTAATCGCAATAGAGAAAATGGGGCTATATAAGGGTGTTTATCACGTATTGCATGGCGCTATTTCGCCAATTAAGGGGATATTACCAGAAGATTTAAACTTCCAGAGTTTATTTGACAGGCTTGATGAGAACACTAAAGAAATAATTATTGCGACTAATTCTACAATGGAAGGAGATACAACAGCGCTATATATTTGTAAGATGTTAAAATCTAATGAAAATCTTATCGTGACAAGATTAGCCTCAGGATTGCCTACAGGAAGCAATCTTGATTATGCTGATAAGTTGACTTTAATGCATGCCTTCAAGGGAAGAATCAAACAATAAGAGGTAAATTATGGCAGCAATCGCTTATGTTACAGATGAAAAGATGATTGAGTACCATCGAGTGAATGGATCAAACTCGATTGTCTTTTGGCGCTTATCAACAAAGAAATTTTCTGATTTTAATATTGGTGATTTGCTGTTTTTCTTATCCAAAGACACAACAACTAAAACTAGAAAAGAGAAAGGATTAGTTGGCTATGGCAGATTTGTAGGGTCTTCATCAATGGCAATTTCCACGATGTGGAGAAAGCATAGGACAAAGACAGGCTATATATCAAAAAAAGAATTATATGGCGCTATTGAAAAGAGCAAAAAAACAAAAAAAATGCCAGAAAAAATCAATTGTCTTGTTTTAGATAGAGTGGTTTTCTTTAGAAATCCAATCTATCTATCTGATTTAGGTTATAAAATTCCTAAAAATCTAGAAAGCTTTACATATTTAGACAAACACGAAGGACAACAAACTTTAAGAATATTGGAAGAAGCCCAAAAAATAGGTTTGGATCTATGGAGTTCAATACAAGGAGCAGCAGATGAAACCAGTTTCAACCAGCAACTCACACAATATAAAATTGCGACAATAATAGAGGCTTTAGGAATTGAAGATGAAATAACCAAAAAATATTATAAAAAAATCGAAAAGAAATACAGTATCGATAATTATCTATGGATTAACAATAGACATATCGGCTTTATTAATTTTGGAAAACCAAATATACTATATTATTTATTTCAATCAAATATTAGAGATATTAAGGAAAACTACTATAAGATGGTTGGACAACTGGTAAGTCTGTTGTTGAATGTTGAACAGAGTATAGAAGAAGTTGTTAAGATTGTCGTAGTTTCAAATAGAATTCTTAGTGATTCACAAATAGAAACACTAAATAAAATCGGAATAAGTTATTTATATGAAAAAGAATAGTGGAGGCACTATTTTTTTGTTGTGACACATCTTTTATGTTTTGACCCATAGGAAGGAACATATTTTATACCAACTTTAGATAATATTGCTTTAAACACTGATAGACCGTCATGGTCTTTTTTCATTTCGTATTCAATCTCATAATCAATTAGATTGTTATAACAGTTGATATCAAAGCATAATTCTGCCCTGTCATCTTCAACTATTGCTCTATAAGTGATTAATTCTCCCTGTAAATGAAAAGGAGGAAAAAGATTAAATTTATTCAGGATGTTTTGAATTTCTATATCATCATAAAAAAATCCAGCAAAATCCTTTTCATACTCTAATATTTGATCAGCATTTCTTTTTTTTAATGTAAAAATCTTTTTTTCATCTTTAACTCTTATTCGAAAGGATTGATGAGAAGTTGAAGACTTATAATAATAGTTATGCTGCTTTAAAAATAATAGAGGATGATACAATTCAGTAATCTTATCGAATTGTTCTTTGCTGACCAGTGTTTTAAATTCTAATTCCAGTTGTTGTTTCATGTAGAATAACACCTCTTAAATATGATACAATATAAAAACAGAGAAGGAAAGAATTCTATGAAAAAGTTTGCTATTGTATCAAAAAATGATGCCGTATCGATAAAGGTCGCAATGACTATTCAAAAACAATTGTTGGAAGGTAATATGCAATATGATGATGCCTGCCCGGAAATAGTATGTGTTATTGGGGGAGATGGAACTTTTTTGTCAGCTATTCACAAATATATTTATAGGTTGGATAAAACAGCATTTACCGGTATCCATACCGGAACGTTGGGTTTTTTTGCTGATTATACATTAAAGGAAATGAATGAGTGTATTAACAATATTTTGACAAAAACTCCAGAAATAGAGGAAAGATATTTATTGAAAATAGCACTTTCTAATGGGAAGATATTTTATGCTGTAAATGAAATGAGAGTTGAAAGCTATAAAACAAAAAAGATTACAGTTTTATTAAATGACGAAAAATTAGAAACCTTTCATGGCTTAGGAATGTGTATTTCAACACAAATAGGATCAACAGGATACAATAGATCAATAATGGGAGCAATAGTCCAACCAGGGTTAAAGGTGATGCAATTAAAAGAAATTGGCGGTATCCACCATTCTCATTTTTCTTCAATTCCAAATCCAATAGTTTTGTTGGACTCAGCAAAAATTGATTTTATAAGTGATGATTTTAGCAATACAAAATTATGCTTTGATAGATATGATGTTGATTTGGACGGAAAACTTCAAATAACATGTACTCTTTCAGATAAATGTGTTCAAATTGCTCATTATAAACCGCATAAATGGATAAATAATTTGAAGCAATTATTTTAACAGCAGGAAGGAATAATAATGAATAACAAGTGGTATAGAATTATTGAATCAATCAAGTTCTCATTAGGAATGCTGTTTATAGGGCTTATCTTAATGAGAATAGGAAGTATAAAAACAAGTGGCGAGGTTATTAGTCTCATTTTTTCGATGTGTGGATATAGTGGTAAAACGATTGTAGATTTATTCCCATTTATTTTAGCTGTTAATTATATTGGCAAAACACATAATGATGTTATTCCTGTAATTGCAACAATGCTTAGTTATACCTTGCTGAATATAGTAACAATGTTTTTTGCTAAGACTTCCTTTAATGTCAACTACTATAAAAAAGTTTTAGGCTTATCATATGAAACGTTGAACATTTCAAACAACCCAATTATTAAATCTCCTCTTAACTTGGGAATTATAGCCAGCATAATCGTTATAGTAATAGTAAGATTGGCTTATAAGGTATCAAGGAAAAGATATAATTATGGAATGTTTGTTTTCATTGATAATGACATTTGGTTCTTTTTGATAACAATTTTTCTTACTGTAGGTGTTGGGATTATAATAAGCCATGAATATGGCTATCTGGTAATGATTTTAAATAATGTAATGAACTGGATTTCAAATAATCACTCTAATCCGGCGGTTATGTTTGTTTATGGACTGATAAGGCAATTTTTAAATGCCTTAGGAATGGAAGAAATAATTACAAATAACTTCCTGTTTGGCAATCTTGGAGGCAGCTGGATAACTCCAGCGGAAGTGACTATTGTAGGCGATGTTAATATTTGGATTGAACAATATAAAATAAATGCGATATCTATTGGAACAGGAAGATATATAAGTGCAAGCTATATTATTAATATTTTTGCGATACCATCATTGATAGTTGCTTATTTTGTTAATATTTCTGATAAAATCGAAAGAAATCGATCTTTAGGTTTAATTATATTGGGAATAGTAGCTTCATTATTTGGGGCAGCCACCCTGCCAATGGAACTGGTATTGATGTTTACAGCGCCAGTTTTATTAGGAATGCATATTATTATAAGCGCTCTGATATATTTGACTTGTGGATTAACTAACGCTTATTTAGGATGTGGTGCTTTTGGTAATCCAGAATATCTTGCTACTGGTAATATTTATGAACTGATAAAATATTCAAGTGATGTTAATTTGTTACCAACTGTAAAAAGAATATTATTAATTGGAGTAATTGTATTTGTTGTTTATCAATTAATAGTTTTTGTTTTCTATAAAGTCTTTGCTTATTATTTCCTGGAAAATAATAAACAAACAATTGAAGTAAAACAATATATAGAAAATCTTGGTGGTATTTCTAACATCAAAAAAATTACATCATCGCCAACATCAATCATTGTTGTTTTATATGATAAAGAAAAGATAAATGTCCAAAACATCATTGAAGGAAGAGCTTATAAGGTAGTCGAAAGATACTATGGTTATATAATCAGTTATGGGCCAGGAAGTGCAGCTTTATGCAGAAAAATAAATAAAGAAATCAAAAACTATCAGGATTGTTTAGAATATAAAGTTTAAAGAGGTGAAATAATGACTCAATATACTCCAATGATGATGCATTATTTGCAACTCAAAGAAAAATACTCCGATGCATTAGTCTTCTATCGTTTAGGAGACTTTTATGAAATGTTTTTTGAGGATGCAAAAATAGCATCTCATGAATTAGATTTAGTATTGACTGGAAGAAATGCTGGTCAAACTGAAAGAGTGCCAATGTGTGGGGTTCCTTATCATGCTGTTACAGGATACATTCAAAGATTAATTAATAAAGGATATAAGGTCGCTATTGTTGAACAACTGGAGGATGCCTCTCAAGCAACAGGATTGGTAAAAAGAGATGTAGTCAGAGTTGTTACCCCGGGAACAATTATGGAAGAACTTCTTGATGAAAAAAGCAGTGTATTTTTAGCAAGTCTGATTGATTATGGTTATGGTTATGCTTTAGCAATTTGCGAAACTACAACAGGGGAAACTAGGCTGGTCTCAATAAAACACGATATAATAACCCTTGTTCAAACATTGATAAGTAACGATATTAAAGAAGTAGTAGTTGGCAGTAATTTTAATAGTACAGCTATTAAAAATTTGGATAACAGCTATTTTTTAACTGTGTCGATATGTGATGAATCAGCAATAAAACAGGAGTATAAATATTTATGTGAGGAAATCGAAGATGTCCATCTGTTAGAAGCTATCGGAAAATTAATAAATTATTTAGAAATAACTCAAAAAAGAAGTATGTCTCATTTAAGAAAATTCAAAGTGATGGATGAAAATGATTATCTTAATATGGACTATGCTACAATAACCAATCTCGAACTAATTCAACCATCTAGAACCTCAAACAAATCGATTACTTTGTGGTCTTTTTTAGATAAGACTAGAAGTGCTTTAGGTTCAAGAACACTTAAAAAATGGGTTTCTAAGCCTTTAAGAAATACTCAATTATTAAATCAACGCTTAGATTTTATCAATTACCTGAATACAAATTTCTTTAGCAGAGAACAGTTAAAAGAAAATTTAAGCGAACTATATGATTTGGAAAGAATCGTAGCTAGAGTTGCCTATGGTTCAGCAAATCCAAAAGATTGCCTCAGACTCAAAAAAACTCTAGCAGTTGCACCAATGATACATTCAATAATCAAGGATAGTAAAATATATCCGGAATTTGATGAATTAGATTTATGTGAAGATATTTATGACTTATTATCAAGAAGCTTGAATGATGATGTGCCGGCATATGTTAATGACGGGGGTGTTTTTAAGGATGGTTATAACGAAGAATTAGATCATTATAGAGAAATTCAAAGAGATGGTCATGCTTGGCTGGCAACTCTTGAGCAAAAAGAAAAAGAGAAAACAGGAATAAAAACTTTAAAAATTGGCTATAACAGAGTAATGGGTTATTATATTGAAATCTCAAAGGGAGCATTAAGTCAAATTAAGGAAGAGTGGGGTTATCAAAGAAAACAGACTCTTACTACTGGAGAAAGATTTATTACTGATGAGTTAAAACAACAGGAAAACATTCTGCTACATGCTCAGGAAAAAGCTATAAAATTAGAAAATGTTTTGTTTACAGATTTGATATCACAGATAAAAACAAAGTTGGCTAGTATGCAGCAATTAGCGACAGCTTTAGGAATTATTGACGCTAACTATGCATTGGCTGTTATAAGCAGCAATCACGGCTATGTAAGACCACAATTTTCTGCTGAAGGAATAATGGATGTAAAAAATGGAAGGCATCCAATATTGGATTCTTTTAAAGATATGAAATATATCGCAAATGATATCTATATGGATGAAAATATAACCACTCTAATCATTACAGGGCCAAATATGGGTGGCAAAAGCACATATATGAGACAATGTCTGCTTATCGCAATAATGGCACAGATTGGCTGTTATGTCCCGGCGAAGAGTGCTCTTCTGCCTGTTTTTGATCAGATATTTACCAGAATAGGTTCGACTGACGATATTTTATCTGGCCAATCAACTTTTATGGTGGAAATGCTGGAAGCCAATAATGCTTTACAAAAAGCGACAAAAGACTCATTAATCGTGTTTGATGAAATTGGAAGAGGAACATCAACCTATGATGGTATGGCTTTAGCTCAGGCAATGTTGGAGTACATTGATGCAGCAATTGGTGCTAAAACCCTTTTCAGCACCCATTATCATGAACTTACGGCTTTGGAAAATAACATGGAAAGGGTTAAAAACAAGAATGTAGATGTTCATGAAGAAAAAGAGAAAATAACCTTTCTGTATAAGGTAAAAGATGGTAAAGCAGATCGCTCTTATGGAATTCATGTAGCCTCTTTAGCTAAACTTCCAGAGAGTGTTATTGAAAGAGCAAAAGAATTATTAACGGGATTTGAAAAAAAGAAGAAACACGGGAATGATCAATCTCAGATAATAGTTATGGAAAAAGTGCCAGCAAATATAAAAGAAATAGAAGAAATTATGAAAAAAGTCGACCCAAATAATATGACCCCAATTGAAGCACTTCAACTATTATCATCAATGAAAAATAAAATGGAAGGAAAATAAAAGTGAGTAAAATTAAAATACTTGATGAACTTTTATCAAATATGATAGCTGCTGGAGAAGTAGTTGAAAGACCAATGGGAGTGGTAAAAGAACTGGTTGAAAATTCAATTGACGCTAATGCAGGTAGAATAGAAATTCGTTTGATAAATGGAGGGTTGGATTATATCGAAATAACGGACGATGGTTGTGGAATGGATAAAAGAGATGCCACTGCCGCTTTTAGTCGTCATGCAACAAGCAAGATTTCAGAAGTAAACGATTTGTGGCAAATAAGAACAATGGGTTTTAGAGGAGAAGCTTTACCTTCAATTGCCTCAGTAAGTAAAGTTACACTGCTGACAAATGATGGCAGCGACTCAACTTTAGTAAGAGTGGAGTATGGAAATGTTGTTGAAGCTAAACCGTTTGGAGCCCCAGAGGGAACGACTATCAGGGTAGAGGGTCTATTCTATAAAACTCCAGCTCGTTTAAAACACTTGAAGAGCGCTAATGTTGAATTAAATTTAATTTTAGAATTGATTTCCAAGATGGCTCTATCTCATCCAGAAATTTCCTTCGAATTATCTAATGACGGTCAAATAAGAATTCAAACCAATGGTTCCGGCTCTCTGCAAGAGACAATAATGGCTATTTATGGTGTCGGTGTAGCTAAAAAATGTATTGCTGTTGATTTTGAAGATTATGATTTTAAAGTAAGTGGATATATTGTTCATCCAGCAATAACTAGAGCAACAAGACAATATATAAACAGTTTTATTAATGGTCGTATTATTAAAAGTTATCAAATCCAAAAAGCAATTATTGAAGGTTATAAAGGATATATGATGTCTAATCGTTACCCAATCGCGATAATAAATATTGAGATTGACTATAAACTGGTAGACGTAAACGTCCATCCTTCTAAATGGGAAATAAGAATTTCCAAAGAAAGACAATTATATAAGTTGATTACTAATGGAATTAATGAGACTTTAAAAAGGGAGATGACTCCAAGTGATCTGTTAATTGATAATTTAACAAAACCTCAACAGGCAGTAGTTCACAAAGAAAAGGAATTACTAGAGGAAATAGATCTGTTTTCTTACCAGCGACAGCCAATTTTAGGTAGCATTCAGGAAGAGATATCAGGTTACATGGAGGCAGAACAAACTCACAGGTTCACATATTTGGCTCAATTACATGGGAAATATATTCTGGCTAGCGATGAAGAAAATCTATATATCATTGATCAGCATGCTGCTCAAGAAAGATGCATGTTTGAAGAAATACAAAATCAGATAATGGAAAAAAAGGTTGTTACACAACACCTGCTTCTTCCTTTAGTGATTGAAGTTAATCCTGCGATCGTTAACCAGCTGGATTTAATCAATGAACAATTAGACTGTATAAAACTGAACTTTGAGCAGTTTTCGATGAATTCAATTGTTACACGTGAAGTGCCTTACTTCTTTGAACAAATTGATGAAATGCATTTTGTCCAACATTTAATAAATGAAATTTTAGAAGATAAACAGATGAGTAGAATTGACATTAGAAAAGAGAAAATTGCCTCATTAGCTTGTCATAGTTCGGTTCGTTTTAACCAATATTTATCAATTGAAGAAAGTAAAACATTGCTTGAAAGAATTTCAAAGTGCAAGCAACCTTTCAACTGCCCACATGGCAGACCGACAATGATCGTTATTAGTGAAAAAGATTTGATAAAGGAGTTTAAGCGTGCTTAAAGTCGTAGTTATAGTAGGTCCCACAGCTATAGGAAAGTCATCACTGTCAATTGAACTGGCAAAGCGTTTTAATGGCGAAATAATTAATGGTGATAGTATTCAGGTATATAAGGGTTTAAATATTGGAAGTGCAAAAATAACCGAAAAAGAAAAACAGGGAATAATTCACCATCTGTTGGACTGTAAGGAATTAACTGAAAGATATGATGTTGCAACTTTTCAAAAAGAAGCTAGAGAAAAAATTAAAGAAATTAGTGAAAAAGGGAAAACAGTTATTGTGACAGGAGGAACAGGCCTGTATATTAAAGCGCTGTTATATGATTATGAATTTGCAAAGACTGCTATAAATGTAGATGAAAATAAATATAAAGATTTCACTAATGAACAGTTACATAAAAAACTAATAGAGGTAGATAGAAAATCAGCTAAAGAAATTCACCCTAATAATAGAAAAAGAGTTATTAGAGCTTTGGTTATGGCTGAAAGTGGAATTAAAAAATCTGATCAGGAAGAAAAACAGGCAGGCATCATGGTTTATGATGCTAAAATAATTGGTCTGACAATGAATAGAAAAAAGCTAAAAGAAAGAATTAATTCAAGGGTTGATGCGATGATTGCAGAAGGTCTATTAGAGGAAACCAGCCACTTGTTTAGTAAGTATCCTTTAGAAAGTCAAGGGTTTACCGGAATCGGATACAAAGAGTTGATTCCATATTATTTAAAAAAAGAAACTTTAGAGAAATGCATAGAAAAAATAAAAACCCATACCAGGCAGTTTGCGAAAAGACAATACACCTGGTTCAACAATCAAATGAAGGTTGACTGGTATAATATTGAAGAAGAAGGTTATTTAGGAAAAATATATCAAGATGTAGAGGATTTTTTAAATGGATAACAGTAGAACTATAAATATGATCGGTAAAGAAAAATTCAATTTAATACAAAGCAAAACAGTAATGGTTATTGGTCTTGGTGGAGTTGGTGGATACGCCTGTGAAACGTTAGTAAGAAGCGGTATTCAAAGAATAATCATAATTGATAACGATAAAGTAGATGTTTCAAATATAAACAGACAGATAATAGCTACCAAGGAGGCAATCGGAAAAAGAAAGACTGATATGATGAAAGAAAGATTGCTAAGCATCAACCCAAAAGCAGAAATCATAAGTTATGATGTATTCTTCTGTCAAGACAATATAGAGGAGTTATTCAGCGAAAAAGTAGATTATGTAGTTGATGCAATTGATACCATCAGCAGTAAAGTTGTTTTATGGAAATATTGCCTGGGAAATAATATTAAGATAATCTCTTCACTGGGGATGGCTAAAAGACTGAATCCACAGAAAGTTTTTATTACCAAACTCAGCAAAACAGAAAATGACCCTATGGCCAAAGCTTTGAGGTCATTAGCAAGAAAAAATGACATTGCTTTAGATATTCCAGTAGTTTTTTCCAAAGAAAAACCATTTGAAATAAGTGAAACAAAAAAAGAAAGCTTAGGGTCTATGATGTTTGTCCCAGCAACTGCTGGAATAATGTGTGGATACTACATAATAAATGACATTATTGACATTAATGATAAATAGTGTAAAATAAAAATTCACAGGTGAATAAAATGAAGTTAATTATAGGTTTAGGGAATCCAGGAAAAGAATATTCAAATACCAGGCATAATGCTGGTTTTTTGGCCTTGGATATTGTGGCGAAGAAACTGAATGTTGAGATTAATAGAAAGGCTTTTGATTCTTTAACTGGCAAAACAATGTATAAGGGTCAGTTGGTACTATTAATGAAACCACAAACCTATATGAACCTTTCAGGAGAGGCGGTTAGAAAAGCAGTTAATTATTATCAACTTAATCCACAAGAGGATTTGATAGTTATTTATGATGATTTAGATATTAATTATGGTCAAATCAGATTAAGGTCAAAAGGATCTGCTGGCGGCCATAAAGGAATGAAAAGTATTATCGCTAATATCAAAACACAGGAAATCCCAAGAATTAGAATAGGAATTGAAAAGAATCCTTTAATTTTAACATCTGATTATGTGTTGGGAAAAGTCGAAAAAGAAAAGCGCCCATTATTTAAATCTTCTATAGAAAAAGCAGCTTTAGCAGCGATTGATTTCATTGATTTACCTTTTGATAAAGTAATGAATATGTACAACAAAAAGGAACAGGATGATTAATTTTTATCAATTGTTAGAGAAAGATCCAGCAGTTTTAGCCCTTAATGAAAATATCGAAAAGATTAACGGGTTAACAGAAACAGAAGAAACACTTGTTTTAGCTGCCAGCTTTCACCAACAACAAAAAACAAAAATTGTCATAAAAGGCAATATGTATTCAGCACAACAACTTTACTATAGGCTATACCCCCTGTTAAAGGACGATGTGCTGCTTTTCACTATGGAAGAATCATTAAGAGTAGAAGCTGTTGCGGCTTCACCCAGCATGTATGCCAATCAAATGGAAGTACTAACTACCTTGTGTTTAGAAGATGAACCAAAAGTAATAATTACTCATCCAATGGCAGTTATCAGATACTTGCCAAAAAAAGAAACCTTTGAAAAACGGATATTAAATTTATCAGTCAGTCAAAGATACAGCATGAACAGTTTAAAAAATGATTTAATTAAAAGCGGATATAAACAAACTGCCAGAATAGATCAGCCTTTAACTTTTTCTTTAAGAGGAGGAGTAATTGATGTTTTTTCTATTCAAGATGAAAAACCAATAAGGATAGAATTTTTTGATGATGAAATTGATTCCATCCGTTATTTTGATATTTCCACTCAAAGAACAATTAAACAGGTAAAAGAGTGTAAAATTGTACCGGCTTCACTTCTAATTTTTGATGAGGATTTCTCCTCTTTTGAACAAAGAGTAAAAGCACAACTAAAAAAGGATAAAAAAAAGGCTCGAAACTTCTGGACATTAAAAGATAATGTCGAAAGAGATATTAATTACTTGAAAAACAACATTTTTGAACATTATCTCTATCGTTATCAGTGTTTTAAAGAAAATATAGCCTCATTACTTGACTATGTAACAGATAAACAGGTAATTATATCAACTGATGATGATGCCAGAGCTAACCTTGAATTAATAATTGAAGAAAATTGTGAATATATAAACGAATTATATAGTAACGATTTGGCGTTAAATTATTATAGTGTTTTTGATGATTTTTATCGCGTTATTGAAAAACATAATCCTTATCATATAAAAAGCAGTTTTTTCAGTCTTGATTCAATTAAGTCAAAGGTAAAGATGACTTATTTTCCGCTGTTGCCTTTAGATAAGGTAGTTGAGGAAATAGTCAGACTGGCAAAGAGAAATAAAATAGTATTATCGATTAACAACGCACAAAAAGAGTTACTGGAAAATGCTTTCAGTGATGAGAAATTAAAACTTGAAGAATATGTAGAGTTTACTGATGTTGAACTTTTTGAAGGTTTTAACTATGAAGATATAATAGTTTTAACGGCTAAAGAATTATTTGGGGTTAAAATTGTTAAAGGAAGATATGAAAATAAATTTAAAGAAGCTATAGTTTTAGAGTCGTATACAGATTTAAAAATAGGTGATTATGTAGTACACAATCAACATGGTATCGGAAAATATGAAGGAATTGTAACTAAAGAAATTCAAAACAAGCATCGTGACTATCTTCAAATCCGCTATAGGGATGATGATTTATTGTTAGTTCCACTTGAACAGTTTAAAATGGTCAGAAAGTTTTTAGCTGCTGAAGGAGTGGGAGTAAGATTAAGCAAGTTAGGAAGTAAAAGTTGGCAAAGAAGTAAAAATAAAATTCAAGCTGAAGTTGATGATATTGCGGAAAGATTGGTGGAACTTTATTCTGCCAGAGAAGAAAATATTGGTTTTGCTTTTAGTAAGGATGATGAACATACTCGTAAATTTGAAGCCAATTTCCCGTATCAGTTGACAGAGGATCAAAAAAAAGCCATTGCTGAGATTAAATATGATATGGAACAACCAAGGCCAATGGACAGACTTTTATGTGGTGATGTTGGTTTTGGAAAAACAGAAGTGGCAATGGTTGCTGCTTTTAAAGCTGTTAAAGATTTAAAACAAGTAGCCTATTTGTGTCCTACAACAATCCTTTCATTACAGCACTATAATACTTTTGTTGATAGATTTAGAGGTTTTCCTGTAAAGATCAGACTTTTAAATCGATATGTTGTTTTTTCTCAACAAAAACAGATTATTAAAGAATTAAAAGAAGGGAAAATTGATATTTTAATTGGAACACATCGAATTATCAGTAATGATGTTAAATTTGCTGATTTAGGGTTACTAATTATCGATGAAGAGCAAAGATTTGGTGTGCAAGCCAAAGAAAAGATTAAGGAATATAAAAAGAGCATAGATGTCTTATCTTTAAGTGCAACGCCAATTCCTAGAACGCTTCAAATGTCTCTGGTTGGAGTAATGTCATTATCACAATTAGATACTGCTCCACAAGACAGAATGCCGATTCAAACCTATGTGGTAGAAAAAAACGATTCATTAATTAGAGAAGTTATATCGAGAGAATTGGCAAGAAATGGGCAAGTATTTTATTTATATAACAATGTGAGCAATATCTATAATGTGGCAAGAAAAATATCAACCATGGTACCGAATGCCACTGTTGCAGTGGGTCATGGCAAAATGAACAGAGAAGAGATAGAAGATGTGATGTATCGTTTTATTAATAAAGAATTCAATATCTTAATTTGTACCACCATCATTGAGACAGGTATTGATATACCAAATGTAAATACTATTATTATTGAAGATGCTGACAGATTTGGTTTAGCTCAATTGTATCAAATCAGAGGAAGAGTAGGTCGAAGCAATAAAGTAGCCTATGCTTATTTGATGTATCATGGAAATAAACAGCTATCTGAAACAGCAACTCGAAGACTTCAAGCCATTAAAGAATTTACGGAATTAGGCTCAGGATACAAAATAGCAATGAGAGACTTAACTATTCGAGGTGCCGGAGATCTGCTGGGAGAAAGACAAGCTGGTTTTATCAACACTATAGGAATGAGCCTATATTTAGAAATGTTAAATAAGGCTATAAATAAACAAAAAGGAATTGTTGAAGAAGAAATAGAAGAATCAAGAAATAGAGTTAGTGAAATAGATGGCTATATTCCTGGCCAATTTGTAAATGAAGATCTGGAAAAAATTGAAATTTATCAGAAACTTGCATTAATCAAAAATAAAAAAGAATTGGTTAACTATCAAAAAGAACTGACTGACTATTATGGCAAACTACCAACAATGATAAACAATCTTTTTGAAAAGAAAAGGCTTGAACTGATGTTGAACACTAATAGGATTGCTTCTTATGAAGAATATGAGAAAGAGAATCGAATTGTATTAACTGCAGAATATTCATCAACAATTGATGGAGTGAAATTTTTTGAAAGAATTTCAAAAATTTCCAATGAAATTGATCTAGAATATAAACGAAATCAGATTATTTTAATATTTGAAAAGAAAAAGAATTATATCAATAGAATTGCAGAGGCTTTGGAGGTGATAAACGATTTATGAGATTAGACAAATATTTAAAAGTTGCCAGAATATTGAAAAGAAGAACGGTATCAAAAGAGTTGGCAGTTAATGAAAGAATAAAAGTAAATAGTAAAATTGCTAAACCTTCCAAAGAAGTTAAAATTGGAGATATCATTGAAATAACTTATGGCACTAGAGTAATGAAAATAAAGGTCTTGGAGGTCAAAGAGAAAGTTAAAAAAA
>JGI24709J26583_10001917_pt1 | contig 17447 bp, 13 predicted proteins | sample BioPla2DNA1_FD_26583 | JGI IMG/M metagenome (IMG submission 26583) | reverse complement strand
TTTTTCAATTTTTCCTTGTTTTAATTGTTCCCGGATTAATTGGAGCATTATTCTTTAGTATTTTCGCTCGTTTAACTTCAGAAATTGATTGGCGAGTAGCTTTCATTATTAGTTTATTCACCTTTACTACAATGATAACTGGATTATACTACCTACAAGATATTACCTCAGTTGAATTATTATTGGTTCAATTTAATTGCTTAAGCTTCACCAGAAAATATATACTCCTTAGTAGCTTAATAAGTATATTTTATGGAATCGTCTTCGGATTATTACGGAGAGTTTTCTTCTGGATNAGGAGAAGACCTTTCTTGTCTGGCTTATTATCATAATCCTTAGCGGAGCAATAATAAAAATTCTTCAATAAATCACACAGGAGCTACTAGTAATCTTATACTGCTTCACCTGCAGAAAGAGATACTAGTAGCTCCTTATTATATTAGCTTCATTATAGGGTTTAAGATTTATTCCATACTAGCCTATTAATATAATCTACGTAAGACAGTATGATTCTAAGTACTTTTTCTGAGACGTTAGAAACCGAATAATCTGAAACCTTTTCTATTGTGTTGGGTTTTTGTGACTCTAAAATATTCAAGCCTTCCAAGACCCTATCTTTATTAAATCCCACCATCATTACTACTGCCTCTTCCATAGCCTCTGGCCTTTCGTGTGCCTGCCTTAAGTTCAGAGCTCTCAAACCAAGAATTGAGGCTTCCTCACTTATGGTACCACTATCACTTAATACTGCCTTTGCATTAATCTGAAGTTTAATATAATCAGTAAAGCTAAAAGGCTTTAGTAGTTTTACCTTACTTGATAATTGGATTTTTTCTTTTTTGATTTTATTAAATGTTCTGGGGTGTGTACTCACTATAAGAGGTAGATTATACTTATCGGCAATCATATTTAAGATATCTACTAATTTATAGAAATTTTCTTCTGAGTCTATATTCTCTTCCCTATGGGAAGACAGTAAAAAATATTCCTGTGGCTTTAGTTTATATCTTATTAATACATCAGACTCTAAAATCTTATCCATATGATCATTTATTACTTCATAAAGTGGACTTCCAATTTTAATAATCCTATCTGCTGCTATACCTTCTTTGATAAGATATTCTCTAGCTATACTACTATATGGCATATTAATATCAGATATATGATCCACAATCTTACGATTTATTTCTTCCGGAACTCTTTGATCAAAACACCTGTTACCAGCTTCCATATGAAAAATAGGTATATGTTTCTTTTTTGCTACTATTGCAGATAAGCAGGAATTAGTATCACCTAGTATTAAGAATGCATCAGGCTTAACCTCATCTATAACTGGACCTATTTTTGATATAATATTAGCTATGGTTTCTAAAGAAGATGATGTGGCTGCATCCAGATAATAAGTTGGCTTCCTAAGTTGTAAATCATCAAAGAATATATCATTTAATTCATAATCATAATTTTGCCCCGTATGAACCAAGTAGTGTTCTACAGCAGTAGTATTATCAAGCCTTCTAATTACTGAGGATAACCTAATTATTTCTGGACGGGTGCCCACTACAGTCATAACCTTTATTGCTCTCATCCCTTCTCCTTCTTATTAATCTAAGATCATATAATAGCCAAACTTTACTTTGCTTACTTTATGATTTTGTGTATGTTTAATTGACATCTTATGTACATATTTATAGCTTAATATACTTCTTATATATTTAATGTATAAGTATCTGGATTATCTTTATCAAATATTTCATTACACCATATAATGAATACCAGGTCACTGCTATCAATATTTTCAATGTTATGAGAATAGCCAGGTGGAATATCGATGACCTCCATATTCTCAGAATTAAGATAATACTCTAGGGTGCGACCAGATATAATATCTTTTAACCTAACCACCCCTCTTCCACTTACCACAAGAAATTTTTCTAACTTAGTATGGTGATAGTGGTTTCCTTTAGTAATCCCAGGCTTTATTACATTTACTGATATTTGCCCGTTTTTATTAGTCTTAATAAACTCTGTAAATGACCCTCTGTCATCACTATGGGTTTTTAGCTTATGAACAAGACCATCCTCCGGTAAATAACTTATATAAGTACTATATAATTTCTTTGTAAACTCATCATCCAGATCTGGTATATAGGGGTCCATGTCATATTCCCGAAATGAATATAACAACTTAGAAATCCTTTCTAAGGATACCGAATAAGTAGGATGAACTTCATAAAAATAATCATTTGTACTGGTATACTTAGGTAGATGAATTAGTTGATTTACTAGGTCATCAATATATAAGAGCTTTAATTGCTTATCTGGCTTATCTATAGTAATTGGTAGATTTCTTGCAATATTGTGGCAAAAGGTCGCAACCACACTATTATAATTTGGTCTAGACCATTTACCAAAAACATTGGGAAGTCTATAGATAAAAGCATTTGTCTTGTTATTAATCGCATGAGCTAAGACTATTTCTTCTGCTGCCTTTTTGCTTTTTCCATAAGCATTAAAAATTGAAGCCTGGATAGATGAGGCCAGCATAATAGGACATCTCTTGTTATGTTTATTCAAAANATCTAATAAGTCTAAAGTGANTCCATAGTTACCATTCATAAATTCATCTTCATTATCAGTCCGGTTTATTCCAGCCAAATGATATATAAATTCCGCCTCTTTACAATACCTTTCAAGAGTAGGCTTATCTAAATCCTTATCACATTCATATACAATGAGACTCTTATCCTCTTTTAATTTCATTGTAAGATTTTTGCCTATAAAGCCATTAGACCCTGTTACTAATACCTTCATTCCTACCACCCAATCAATTCATCTTTAANATAATCAATAGCNAATAATTTTTCTTTAATCTCTTCTACGGTTAATCTCTTAGTATTGTTAGAGTTATATTCCTCTTCCTTAGATAGGTTTTGGTCNCCNAGGGTAAAGTATTTATCATAATATAGGTCTCTTTTATCTGCTGGTATCCGATAAAAATCACCTTTATCTTCTGCCACATTGAATTCTTCTTTGGTCATAAGTGTTTCATATAATTTTTCACCATGTCTTGTACCTATTATTTTAATTGTGTTTTCTGCATGGAATAATTCTAACAAAGCTTTTGCCAAATCTATAATAGTACATGCAGATGATTTCTGTATCATGATATCACCACTTTGACCATAAGAGAAAGCATATTCCACTAAGCCAACAGCTTCATCAAGGCTCATTAAAAATCTTGTCATATTGGGATTGGTTATAGTGATTGCTTTGTTTTGCTTAATCTGTTCTACAAAGAGTGGTATTACAGAACCTCTTGAAGCACATACATTCCCATACCGGGTACCACATATGGTCGTTTTCTCTTCTTCTACTGTCTTTGATTTAGAGATAAAGACCTTTTCCATCATTGCCTTTGATATACCCATAGCATTTATGGGGTAGGCAGCCTTATCGGTAGATAGGCATATTATTTTCCTAACTTCATATTCAATAGCCACATTAAGTAGATTATCTGTTCCGATTATATTGGTTTTTACAGCCTCAAGGGGGAAGAATTCACAAGATGGAACCTGTTTTAGTGCCGCCGCATGAAAGATATAGTCGACATTAAACATTGCATTTTTTATGGACGAAACATCTCTTACATCTCCAATATAGAATTTTATCCTATTGTCTTTATATAACCTTCGCATATCATCTTGCTTTTTTTCATCTCTAGAAAAAATTCTAATTTCTTTTATGTCTGTATTTAAAAACTTTTTTAGAATTGCATTACCAAAAGAACCTGTGCCTCCTGTAATAAGTAATATTTTGTTTTTATACATCTATAATCCTCTCACTCTTTTAAATAATGATTTTTCATAATTGTTCAGAGATATATTCCATAATAATATGATATATAAAAGTACAATAAGTGTTCCTTTAATAATAAAGGCTCTTAGTGAATATACAGTAAATCGATTGATTAATATACCGAAAACATATGTGATAATCATAGGTGGTGCCATCTTAATATAGGCCTCTTTAATAAAAGAAAAGACATTGATATGAAGTACCTTGTAATAGATTATATTCATGATTATTAGCCTAACAATATAGACTATACAGATGGAGAGGGCTGCTCCTATAGCTCCAAAGTATCGAGATAATATACTTGAAAATAAGATATTTAGAACTGCAACTATTATATATACAAGTGCTTGGATTTTAACCTTATTCATAGCAATTATAGTAACACTTGCTATTTGCTGAGGTACCCGAAACACACCTGGTAGCATCATCAATATGGCACAATAATAAGCCCACTCAAAGCCTTCTCCCATCCAATGATAGATAAACTCTTTACCCACAAGGGTAAAACCGATAAATATCAGACCTATAATACTATATTGAATTCGTCCTACCTTTATCATAAGTGGTAATACGTGCTGGCCGTCTTTTTTCTTGGCAAGTATCTTTGACACTTTTGGAAGGAACATACCATTCACTGCTCCTGAGATGATATAAGCATATGCTTCAAGTGTAGAAGCAATCCCAAATATAGCAATTTGCCTAGAGCCTGATATAGCACCAAGAATGGAAGGTGTAACATTAAATATAAAGCGATTTGCTATGGTGGACACCGTTGCCCATATAGAGAAGCTAAAGACCTCTTTTAACAGGGACCTATCCTTATATCTAAAGTTCACCTTAACAGGAAGATTACCCCTTATGTAATATAGTTTAATTGCAATTATAATTAATCCAGAAAAAGCATGTACTAGTACTAATGCGTAGAGTTTATATCCAAACAGTAAGGCAAGAACTGTTAGTCCTAAAACCATTAACTTATTTATGAGGTCACATAATTTTAATGTTTTGAATCTCTCATAAGAGCTTAATATCCCATTCAGAGTAATAAATGGTAAAGATACAATGCTAAATGTAGAGGTGATCAAATAGATTATCTTGAATTTTTCCACTTCAGCCGGTGTTAATTTGCTATATATTATAGGAATAAAGAAATAGATAATAATCAGTATTAAGAATATTAGTAAGTCAATTAGAATATATAATTTGTAGATTAGGCCAAGAAAATCATTTACCTTTTTTTGATTTCCTTCAGCATTATATTTACTTATAAATCTTGAAACCGCTTCACTTATGCCAAAATCAATAAGGAACATACTAATTAGTGAAGAGGCTAGGGTATATAGGCCATAGTCATTTACTCCAATCTGCTTGACCATCCATGGAGTATATAGGAGTCCTGACAACATGCTTACACATATAGCAAGGTATGATATTATAGCCCCTTTTTTTATTTGATTAACACTACTATCATATCTAATCTTCAATTTATACCCCCTGTTTTCTTGGGATAAAAGCTGGTTAATAACCTGTTAATTCATGATAAAGCTTAATATATTCATTTAGACAATTGCTTTTATTAAAATGTTTATTGGCAAAATCAAGACATGCTTGGCTATAATGTTTTTTTGTATTCATATACACAAGATTTATCTTCCTATATAAATCTTCCATATCATTAGATTCAACTACATAACCACAGGAATCTCCTATCTGTTCAGGATTAGAAGTGGATTTTACTGCTATTACAGGTGTTCCACATGCCAGTGCTTCAATGGTTACTTTTCCACAGGCCTCTTCCATGGAAAGATTTAATAGCACATCAGCCATGGAGTAAAATCTAACCAAGTTATTTAGGTTATGAGTTTCTTTTATATGAATGATATTTTCATAAGTACTAATATTTTCATCTATGTTGCCGATTAAAATAATGACCATATTCTTTGGTAGGCCTTGGGCTAATTTAAGAAATTCAAAAAAACCCTTATCAGCCGTCCAAAAACTTGCTACTCCCAAGATAAGAAACTTACCTACTAAGTTCATTCTATCTCGTAAGTCATCTGTATAAACTGGCTGAAAGACCTCAAAATCGGCCCAGTTATATATTCTTTTTATAATTGTAGATTTTCTTAATAAGGATTGCCTTGCCTCTTTTGTAATCCAATCTGACACCCCTACTACTGCTAGCTTTCTAATTTGTCCTAGTAATTTCTTTTTATCGCCATACATCTTTTTACTTCTATCAAAAAACCAACTTGGATTATCTTTATGTATTCTTGGACAATGGTTACATTCTTTTTTCCATTTGTAACATTTATCCACCGTATAATGGCAACACTTTCCGGTATAAAACCAGCAATCATGTAGCGTTATAACTGTAGGGATATCATTTTTTATTATATACTTTAGAAGAATTTTGATATTAATATAGTTGCCATGAAGATTATGAAGGTGTATGATATCCGGTCCTAAAAAATCAATGTATCCTAACAAACGATATGTTTCTATCACAGAAAAACATCCCTGTTTCCCTGTTATTCTTGATAAGAGGCCGTGACACATGCGATCAAATTTATTACCAATTTTGTACCCTTTTGATCTTTTCCCATCTGCATATGCAATATATCCTTTATGGCCATCTTTATGAAGGCTTTCTATAATCTCTGCACATATCCTACCCGTACTGCGGATACCACTAACTGCATTAATGTGAAGAACTTTCATTTTAACCAACACGCCTTTCTTATATACCCTAAGCCTTGCATCCTAGCCACAAAGTTAAGTATATGCTCCTTACTATAATTTGCACTTTATAATATTGTGGCTTGGTTGTCTTTTTTCTTTTGCAGGAAGTTTTCTAATATCACCGAATCTAGACCTTAGGAATCTTTTATAATGTTTTGATCCAAGAAATTTCAAACCCATAAATTCAAGCTCAGTTAATTCCCTATAAATTCTACGATTAAGGGCTTTGAAGTTTCGGTTAGGATTACATACTTCATAGACATATTTAGTTTAAAAAAATTAAATATCCTAGAACAAAGGTCAATAGAGAGATTTATTAATCTTATAGGCAAAAGTGACAATACAAAATATATGCCTAGCTTAAAAAGATTATTTGTTACCTCTTGGTTTTTTTTATATATTCTATTTAATTTAAGGAACCTGGCACCATTAAATGCACCAATAAGCGATGTTTGAAGTCTTAGGGTCGGCATAAAAATATTATCTACAGGGAAAACATCAATAAATAATCCTTGATGCATCTTTATGTAAGATGTACTTTCTTGAACATAAAGAGTCCCATTCATATGTATCTTGCTATAGTTTAAGGGAAAGTGCCTAACATTCCGATTGTTTTGTAAGAAAAATTTTTTACTTAGTTCTGTCTTACATATACTTAAAAACCTTTCATACTCTTTTCTCTCCATAATTACATCAATATCATCATCCCATGGAACAAAGCCCTTATACTTTATAGCCCCAAGTAATGTACCACCTTCTAATGAATACTTGATTTGATGGAGTCTACATATTCGATCAAACTCAATCAATATCTCTAATAATTTATTATGAACTTCTTTAATATCGTATTGGCATATTTTGTATTGGCACATTGTAGCCTCACTCTTTTTTATAGGTTTTTGGATACCAATCTTCTTTAACAATATATGCTTTACTACATGGACCATTGCGATAAAATTTACGCTTTCCAGACATAAGACTTTTTGATATATCTAAGAAACGACAAGCAGCAATATCTGGACTCCATGCCTTAATCATTGTGTCATACGCATTACATCCATATATATATTGAAGCTTAGGGTCATTAATAAGCATACTAACTTTGCGATATAAATCATTAATGTTTCCGGATTTATATATAAGACCATTTTTTTTATCTTCAATAAGATAAGGTGCGCTTCCTACAGCATGACTTGTGACCACAGCACAGCCACTACACATTGCTTCATTTAAGACAGCACCCCAACCTTCTTTAAAATTACTGGTAAAGANAAAAATATTTGCTTCTTCCATATACTTTTTAACTTTATCTGGCTCCATTGAGCCTAAGAATTTTATTTTCTTACCTAAACCCATAAATTGAACAAGAGTATGTAACTGCCTTTCATATTCACCACTACCAATAATATTCATTGTAAAGTCTATCTGATTATTCATTAACTTTCTGGCCAGGAATATTACATCCTTTATTCTCTTTCCATTTATAAGCCTTCCCACCCACAAGATCTTACAAAAGGACTGGTCTTTCATATTCATTAAGTCGTTTTTATCTACAAGGGGTACATCTGTAAAGTATCCCCACTTGTAACAAGGTTTTGTATATCCACATAGGTATAAATCATATGAAGAATAGGCACTGGCACATAAAACATGGAGATTTTGATTTTTGTATTTGACTATCCTATCCATTATCTTTTTTCGGATAGAAGGTATGTACCTGTACCATAAGCCCTTTTTTAAAAAGCGTTCTGTATATATAAAACTCAGCAAGTTTTTTCTCATCCTTAACTCAATAAGACTGGGTGGACATGAACCAAATATAACCACATCAAATGTTCTTATAATGTAATAAGCAGCATATCTTAGGTAACTATCCTCATACATTTTAATCACGTAGGGATATTTGGAAGCCATATCCTCATAACCCATTTTCAATCTTTCTAACGAGATTTTCTCAGTTGNAATAAAATAAAACTCTTCACATCTAATATAAAACTGATTACATAGNTGCAATTGATGATGGTTTAGATAATTAGAAACAAAAGCAATCTTCAAAATATACCTACCTTTCTAATATTATGGTTGCCAAAAGAACATATACATTGGATTATTCTTAATCAGCAAGATAATTAATGTGGAACAGGCAACTAGAAACACAAAAAGTCTTTCTTTCTTCTTAAAAGAATTAATAATCTCAGGGACTAATAATATAATAAACAATGAAAAATATTGGATGACACGCATAGCAGCAGGATTAACAAAGGTAAAGGGTACAAGGACTACTGCAATCAATAAACCATTAATGTAATGCTTAGCCATGGGCTTATTTATCAATATTTCATTTCGCTTCATTAAGGTAACAAGTGCTAAAGCTAGAAGAAAAATATTAAAGGTCAAGGTTCTACCACCTTGGTTAGGAAGGTATTGATCATATCCAATTACATTGCTAGCTATTCTATAAATTTGTCCTTTAAATAGAAAAACGCCCATAAAAGTACACCCATAGATTAGCAAATACCTGTTTGTAATTTCCTTATTGGCAACAAAATAAAAAGGCAAATAACATATAGCTGATAAGTGAATAGTTGAAGCTATAAGTATTAATAGTAAAAACATCCACAGACTTCTTTTTTTTATACATTCATATCCCACAAGGACCACCATTCCTGTTGCTATAGTCTGCCTGGTTCCTGTTATTGAGAAAAAAGAATAGAACAAACAGGAATATATGATAAAACTCATTAAGGAATTACTAGAGTTTCTATATATCCATATTCCTAAAGCTCCTGTAAATATGACTGCTATAATAAATAAATAAACACGATAATTACTGGTAATTAACCTAATCAGCTTCTGAAATACTATATATCCAGGATCTTTTCCTAAGCTTCCACGGAAAAAAACATCTACTCTTTCTCTCCATAAGCTACTCCATGAAATGTTACCTACCTTTTCAAAATAATAACCATATTTTAAAGTGTCTGCACCTATTGATAAATGGCGAAGACCCGATAATAATATCCAATTAATTGAAGCTAATATGCAGAAAATCTTTTTATTCTTACAANATCTAGCCTGTGAAAAAACCATCCCATAGATAAACAAAAGCAAAATATTTAATAAATAGATTTTCAATTAGTCTCACCTCAAATCATAATCATAGATTTTCTTCAACTAGATACTTCAAATCATTTTNTAAGTTGTTTTGAATACTTTTTATCTGATGATTTTTCTGTCCACACTCCCATGACTTCTTAGCATATTGTTTTCTAATTCCTTCTGATTTAATTAATATTTCTAATTTGTTTTTTATCTGGCTTTTCCTATAAGCAATAAGTGCTCCTTTGTTGGTTGACAAGTAATCTATGGAGGATAGTCTTCTAGCTCCAACAGCATATATAGATCTTCCACTCTTAAAATAATCTACCAGCTTTGTAGAAAATGATAGCCTTACCTTAAGACCTTCCCTTATATCAAATGATTCCACATGTATTAAGACATCTGCCTCTTGTAGGATAAAAACCAGTTGATCTGAGGAAACAAAGTCCATTATACGAACACTTTCAGGAAAATATAAACNACGCTTAATTCTATAGCTAAAAGGACTAGATGTATAAATATATAAGATAGCTTTTATTTTATCTCTATTTATTTCATCTAAAGCAGAAGCAATAAGTGCCAGGGTTTTATACCGTCCTGAACCAATATTTCCCGAGTATACTAATTTTAGAGGATGGTTATTTCCTTCATATACAGGTTGTTTAGAAAATTCAAATCCTTTATATAATATTTTACAGTTTCCTTTGAAGGCTTTATCATATTCATCCTTCTGTTTTTCTGATATTACATACATTAGAGAAGATAATTTAGCTATTGTTCTCAATTTCCTTCTCTGCAAAAGCCTATTTATCCAGAAGTAAGGTGATAGGGAAAATTGTTTTAATGTATATACATCGTCCCATGCATAAACAACTAAGGGTAGTTTAGTATAAGCTTTAAGAAAGATAATCATCTCATTTAAATAACTTCGGTCTAAAAAATGCGCAAATATAAGGTCCGGTTTAAAGTCNTCTACAAATTTTTTCAGGTCATCACATATCCAGTTCTTGAAACTCCAAATCAAATCTCTTAGAAAAAAGAACATTTGAAAACGATGTGTACGCATAAAATCGTATACTTTACTTTGCTTAACAGGACCTTTTGCTGCCTTATTATTATCCGGAAATGTATAAGCACATTTATGTTTCGGATTCACTAAATTCCTAAGAATATTTTTCTCACTAATATGCAGATGGTGTTTGACAAAATCTGTATCTGGTCTTCCCCCACCACAGCATATATAGGCTATTTCTATATTATCAATACCATAAAATATATTTGTATAGGTATTACCAATATTGTTATCATTTCTCCATGGGCTGCAAGATACAACTAATATTCTCATATTCCATACACCATCATATTTTATGATATCTTTTAACATGTTTACTTGGGTTTACTATGGTTTTCTTTAATCCACTATTAAAATCAACTCTTGAATAATTACTATAAGGCTTATCAGATAGGCTAGTACTATAGGAAACTCCACCAAAAATTTTAATTATTACTGGGAGCTTATGAAAATGACTTATTATTCTACCAATTCTTAATGAATACAAGACCCTTTTCTGGTATATATCAACGATTTCAGCTAATAAGGCAAAAGTACTTATGCCCTCCCCATCCTGTGGATGAAAAATCCCTTCTCTTCTATCTTTGATTAATTGATAAATAAATCTACTTAAATTATCAATATATAAAAAACCTTGTTTACAGTTTGTAAAAGTAACAGGAATAACTGGTGTTAATTTAACTAACTTTACAAATAAATTAATATAGTTACCAGGGCAACCATATCCGTATATGTTTGGTGGTCTTACAATAGACACCCTAAAACTTTGTGAATTTAGTTTTATTAGCTTTTTTTCGGCCTCCAATTTACTTCTGCCATAAAAGCTATTGGGCTTTATGGAAGTTTTTTCATCAATTACATTTCCTAAAGGTAATTTCTTACCCTCACCATAAACTGCCATGGTTGATAAGAATATAAATTGTTCCACATGACTGTCCTTTGCTTTTATGGCAACTTTATAAGGAAGGATTGTATTAACTTTATAGTAAGTCGACCAAGGTATTTTCTCTTTTTTCTTATGCACAATTGCTGCCACATGTATTACAGTATCATAAGACCTAAAGTCATAATCTATCCAAGCTGGATCTCTCATATCCAATTCGTCCACTATAATGTGGCCAGTCTTTTCTAACCAAGCTTTTATATTTCTTCCTATATAGCTACCACTACCTGTGATTAATACCCTCATGTTTTATTCCTTTCAATAAATGCACTCTATTTTTTAACAACTTCTTCGAAAAAACCCTAGAATCAAAATGACTTTTTGCAAATTCATAGCCTAATTCACCATACATATATCTCTTTTCTGCATTATTAATTAATTCTTCAACTCCATCAACTAGTGCATTCACATCTTTTACTCCTATGGTAATACCTGTAACATTGTCTATCATAGCATTAACTGGACCTGGTATATCTGTTACAATTACAGGTACTCCCATGGCCTCTGCTTCTACGACTGACATACCAAATCCTTCTCTATGACTAGGTAGAATAAAAATATCCATAGCAGCCATATGTTTTTCCACATCAGATACTCGATTTGTTTTTATAATATTTTTGTTTTGGTAAAACCAATCCAATAATTCAGGGTTAATTGAGTCTTCTTTTTCAATCGGTCCAATAAAAATTAATTTTAGATTATTATATCTTGATTCTAATATCTTGAATCCTTCAAAAAGCTCTACACAGCCTTTTTCTTTGCCTAAACGCCCCACAAAACCTAAGACCATAGACTCTTCCCCTATACCATATCTATCACGTATTTCTTTACGATATATATCTTTCTTTCTTATATTAAATCTAAATAAATCAACACCTTTTGCACTACCATTCCATATAACACAACTTTTCTTTTTGGAATAGAACCATCTTTTTCTGCAATAATTCAAGTTTCCAAAACTATCAGGCTGTATCTGGCTTGATAGTAAACATATGATTCTCTCTATACACTGAAATATGAATCTTTTAAGGCCTCTCATGGTCACATAAACCATACCCCATTGGCAATATAAACGTATAGGAACCCTAGCTAAATATGATGCAATTGCTGTATATAAACTAGCATTTGGTGTGGAATATTGAACCATATGATATTTCCCTTTTTTAAGTACTTTATATAAAAGATATGTGGCTTTTATAGACTTAAATAAATTCACTCCCCTAGGCATTGGTATATTAATAGGCTTAACATAGGGATATTCCTCTTTTAGTTGTCTTTCATAATTGGATGTCATATTACATATCACTGTTAGGTCAAAGTTATTGGCATTATATAAGGGTAAAAAGGGTTTAATCCAATTATCAATAGAGCTTGACATTGTAGTGACTATACAATAACGATATGGCTTATTTACTTTTGTACTAAGCCCAGAATACTTTTCCATATAATTTTTTATATTGTTAGTAATAAGGTCATATAAGCGATTTCTAGTATTGTCAGAAAGATAAGAATTATGTGGAGTGATTATTACATTTTCCAAATCCCATAATGGACTCTGGCTACTTAAGGGCTCTTCTTCAAAAACATCAAGGCCTGCCCCTAGTATTTTTTTATCTTCTAAAGCTCTAGTCATTGCACTCTCGTCAATTAAAGCCCCTCTTGACACATTAATTAGAATACAATTTCTATTAAGCTTAGCTAGCCTAACCTTGTTTAAGAAGTGATAGTTTTTCTTTGTAAGACCTAGTGCTAATATAAGAATATCAGCCCTATTTATAACCTTGTCTATATCTTCATATAGATAGAACTCGTCGGCCAAATTAGTTTCAATAATACATAGGTCTATTCCTATGATATATACATCAAATGGGCGTAATCTTTTTGCAATCTCCCTGCCCACATTTCCAAATCCAACTATTATGGCTGTTTTATCTCTTAATTCAAGAAGGTCATCTTGCTTTATCCAATTGTGACTAGATTGAAGCTGATTAAAGATTCTACTTTTCTTATATAATTGCAGAATCATTAACATAGCCCATTCTGCCATTGGAACACTATATACACCCTTAGCATTTTTTACTTGGATATTTGATGATTTTATATAGTCCATGGGTATTCTGTCAAAGCCTGCACTGGTTAGCTGAATAAATTTAAGTTGTTTAAAATTCTCTATGGGATTGTATAAGAAGAGCGAATTACAGACTACAATATCTACCTCGGATACATCCCTGGTGATTTTATTTCTCTCATCTTTTATATAGATTACTTCCCCGACTATCTCTTCTAATTCCTTTATTTGTTCACTTGTATATGAAAAAGCTCCAGTTAGCAATAGCTTCATATTATTTCCCTACCTTTTTTATGTTTTCTTCAATTTCATATACTTTTTTCTTTAATATCCTTTGACTCTTTAGAAAATACAAATAATCCTTCTTAGATAAATATTCTTCAAATCTCCGAATCTCTTGAACCCCTTCTTTAAATACTTTTTCTATAGTTTGATAATCTTCTACTTTACTGGCATTGCAAAAGCTTCTAGATAAAATAACCATACTCGATCCTAGTCGATAAAATTCTCGTATTATATACTCTGCCGGTAGGACACCATTTTTTAGTCTGGCAATTCCACCAAATCCATATGGGATTTTTTTTGCTTTGAATTTATTACATAAGCTTTCAACAGTACCATCTGCCAGCAATGAAAACATGAATTTTCGTTTGTAACCAATATGGAGGTCATTTAATCCTATATATACATAATCAATTCCAGGGACACTTATTATAGAGTCTATATTCTCTACTGCCTCAGGAGTTTCTACAAGCAAGCATGTTTTTATATCACCATCAGTATAAGCAATAAATTGTTCTACTTCTTTTTTTGTTTTAAAGAATGGCAGCATAATAATATCAGCCCCAGCTTGAATCACTCTTCTAATCTCCTCTTTTGAGCCATGATATATGGGGTTGATTCGTACAATAATCTTTGCTTTACTTATCTTATCTTTTATATCCTTTATATCTTCTAGCTTATGATGAGAAATCACAGTATCAAGGTGGCCTTGACGCTCTTTTTTTCCTATTACTTCAAGATCTATAAATATCCAATCAACTCCACTATCTTCAGCTATTTTAGCTATATTCTTATCATTGCTTATGTACATAAGCTTAAGGGGCCTAGTCTTCCTATCCTTTGCTGCAGTTTCAGCAACATTCAAATTTCTACTCATAGACAAGACTTTATAGATTGTAATAAATACTATCTTTAAATCTTGAATAAATGAAAATTTATCTACATATTCTATATCATATTCTATTCGCCTGTCCCATTCTAAGCCTTTTCTTCCGCGTATCTGAGCTAGACCAGTAATGCCTGGAACCACCATAAATCGTTTTTTTTCCGGTATGGTATATTCAGAAAAAGGCCAGGGATGGTAAGTAAGGGGAGGTCTAGGCCCTATAAATGACATCTCACCTTTAAGGATATTTATTAATTGAGGAAACTCATCAATACTGCTTGCCCTTAATATTCTGCCAATTCTATTTACTCTTGTATCACCTTTTAATTCATATACTCCTTCTTTTTCTGCACCCAAATACATGGTGCGAAATTTATACATGGTAAATTCTTTCCCATGTAATCCCAGACGCAACTGTTTGTAAAATATAGGGCCTTTTGACTCTAGCTTAATTAGTATTGCAACTATGATAAAGAGTGGAAGTAGAATGATAAGGCCAAGAATAGAACATATAATATCAAGATGTCTCTTAACTACTTTATATTCCAAAATCAAAGAACACCTCTCATAGTTTCTTAAGTTTAATATATGAAAGGAATAGAATTTGGTGATTTTTTAGCAAGAGCCCTATAATTAACTTTTTATAAATGTTGGAACGGCCATTATTAGGGCTTCTTTAATTAGAGATTTGTCTTTTGTCTCCAATGCCTTTCTTAAATTCTCTAATATTGTTTCAATTTCATCTTGTGAAATTGTATAATGTTTTTCAATAAAAATTTTCGCATTCTCCGTTTCAGATAGATCATCATTATGCATTAGCAATTCTTCATATAATTTTTCACCAGGCCTTATACCAATTTCTTTGATTGGAATTTCAGTATATGGGATGTGTCCCATTAGCCGTATTAAATTTTCTGCTAATTTTAATATATTGACTGGTTGGCCCATATCTAGGACATAAGTTTCTGATTGAGATTTCATAGAACAAGCCCTTAAAACCAACTGTGAAGCCTCAGAAATAGTCATAAAATACCTATATGCCCTTTTATCAGTAATAGTAACTGGACCACCTTGTTCAATTTGCTGCCTAAAAAGTGGAATAACAGAACCATTTGAACCTAATACATTACCAAACCGTACTGTAACATAATCCGTANAACTTATTCCCTTCATACTTTGTACAATCATTTCACATACTCTTTTACTTGCCCCCATCATACTAGTTGGATTAACTGCCTTATCAGTAGATATAAGTACAAATTTCTTGGCATTATATTTATGAGCTGCATGTACAGTATTATAAGTTCCAAAGATATTATTTTTTATTGCTTCATCTGTACAATCCTCCATAAATGGAACATGTTTATGTGCTGCAGCATGAAATATTATATCTGGTCTATAGCGTTCAAATAATAAGTCTATCTTATCTTTATCCTGAACAGAAGCAATCTCAACTGTAAGCTTTAAAGAATCCTTATACTTGCTGATTAATTCTTGCTGGATACTAAAGGCATTATTCTCATAATTATCGATAATGATTAAATGCTTTGGACCTGACTTAGCAATTTGACGACATAATTCTGAACCTATAGACCCCCCTCCACCTGTAACCATAATGGTCTTTTTGTTTAAATATGAATTGATTTCTGTTTCATCAAAAGAAATTGACTTTCTTCCTATAAGTTCATCCACTTTAAAATCCCGTATAGAAGATAATAAGTTATGGCCATTTTGTAAGATAGAAATTAGGTCTGGGAGTATCTTGACTTTAATATTTGACTTAGTAACCTTCTCTAATATTTCTTTTTTTCTTTCTTCTATAAGTGATGGGATTGCCACTATAACCTCACTTACAGGAATTTCTTTTACAATATCGTTAAAACGGTCTATTGGACCATATACCATTAGACCCCGTATCTTTTTACCAATCTTATTAATATCATCATCTATAAAACAACAAGCAGAATAATTGGTTTTTGCATTATAGATTATTTCATTTAACAAAAGAACACCTGCACTGCCTGCCCCAATAATCGCTAATGGCATTTTNTTTCTTGACTTATTTAAGATATATCTACGATATCTCCTATATAAAAAACGAAGTAAAAGCATTAGTAAAATTGAAACAGCACAAGATGATATGGTGAATATCAAAGTAGTATTTATTTTAAACAAAAAATAATTAACTGGATAGTAAAGCGAAAAACCCAATATTACTCCAAACATTAATCTTATATATTCATTGTATTCAGCATATTTCCATATACTATTATAACTTTTTATTAAAAACTGTGAGAATGTAATACATAGTATTATTAAAGATATATGTTTTAGAAACATCAGAAAATCGGATTCAATAAATCGGTCTAGCCTACCATAAGGTATCCAGTAATATAATATATAGCAGGTTATAAAAACAATAAAAATATCTATAATAAAAAGTAGTTTTGCCTTGAATTTATTTAATTTCATTTATAATTCACTTCCTTTAACATAATCC
>JGI24709J26583_10001912_pt1 | contig 17475 bp, 12 predicted proteins | sample BioPla2DNA1_FD_26583 | JGI IMG/M metagenome (IMG submission 26583) | reverse complement strand
TTGTATTTTTTTTTACAATTTTAAAGATTAACACCCTTTTTGTTTGTGATCTAATTTAGATCACCCCGAAATAATTAATTGAACCTAATTAATTGAACCAAAAAAATGCAGGCATAAAGCCTGCATTTTGAGAAAAGTTAATTCTAGCGCATCTGGCCCTGAATCAATTCAATTGAAGCGCCATGTACTAAACCGTTTTTAATCATCTGATCAGTTAACTCTGGCATGATGAACCATGTTGCGAGTAGACCTACGATGGTTAAAACGATAGTGTATGGTAAAGCCATATACATCATCTTAAAGTAAGGTAGTCTGATTAGTGCAGCAATAGGTGAGGTTAGTAAGAATAAGAATGCTGCCTGACCGTTAGGGGTTGCAACTGATGGTAGGTTGGTGCCAGCGTTAATTGCAATTGCAAGCTCATTGAACTGCTCTGGAGTAATGATACCTGCTAGTAATGAATCACGCACCTGCTCGATGTAAATTGTAGCTACGAACACGTTATCAGATACTGATGAAATGATACCATTTGCCATGTAGATGATTGGTAGGTGATACTCTTCAGGAGTTGAGAATACCCATGCAATGATTGGGTCGAATAACTTCTGAGTAGAAATTACGGTTACAACAGTAAAGAATACGCATAATAAAGCACAGAATGGCATTGATTCAGTGAATGATTTACCAACTGCATCTTCTGAGGTAACACCGCATAATGCTGTTGCAAGTACAATAACAGATAGGCCGATGATACCAACTGAAGCTAAGTGGAAACCTAGTGCAACGACAAGCCATACTACGCAAAGGAACTGAACAATAAGATTAAGCTTATCACGTCTTGTTAAAGCTTTAGTCTGCTCAGCATCTTTTTGTACGATGATCTGGTATACAGCATCAGGCATCTTGTGACCATAACCAAACAGCTTGAACTTTTCTATGAATACGCAGGTAATTAAACCACAAACCATTACAGGAATTGAGATTGGAGCCATACGTAAAGCGTAATCGATGAATTTCCAACCGCAAACATCACCAATGATCAGGTTCTGAGGCTCACCAACAATGGTGCATACACCACCTAGTGTTGTACCAATAGCTGAGTGCATTAAAAGGCTTCTTAAGAAAGCGCGGAACTCCTCAAGATTCTTTTTGTGCTCTTCAGGTACAAGGTTATCGTTAGTGCTGATTAAAGCCATTGCATTATTATTGGTAATGATGTTCATGTATAGCTGATATAAGCCAACACCTGTAGAAATAATAATTGCAAGAACAGTCAGTGCGTCAACGAATGCTGATAGGATGCCTGACATGAGGCAGAACATGAATGCTAAAAGTACGCTTGATCTTACTTTTACAAGTAACTTTGTAAAGAAGAAGAGTAAGAAATCACGAACGAAGTAAATACCTGCAACCATGAACATTAACAGCATAATAACTTCAAGATTAGCTTTAATCTCTTCAGTTACATGGTGCATATCAGTCATACCAATGAAACAAGCTTCAATTACCAGTAAGCCACCAGCTTCGAGGGGATAGCAATCTAAAGCCATTGCTAGGGTGAAGATAAATTCAATAACTAGCAACCAACCAGCCGCGAACATTGAATAGTGGGCTACGATTGGATTGATAATCAAGAAAGCAATAATTACATTTTTATACCAGGCTGGTGCACTACCTAAAAAGTTTAGCATTCCCGCCTTAGCATAACTGATTGAGTTACTCATATTACCTCGGTGTTGTTACTTTCGTACAGAATGAGTTTTGTGGTTTAAAAAAAACTATATCAAATACATTCTTTGATAAATGTAAAATGTTAGTAATTATAATCTCAAATTACAATTAATGCTATACATTTTACAACATCAAAGGATTATACAAAAACGAAAAAAATATATCTGGCTATAAATTTTCGGACTTAAGCTTAATTTTATTGCGTAATCCGACAGCTGTATATGTAAATAAGCCTAATGTATAAATTGCGATATGAAGCACATATAACCTTAAAAGCAGAAACGGTATATTTGGGTTGAAACTGTCTTTATTAAGTATATATGCCTCTAAATGCATCAGCTTGAATCTTGCAAAGTAGGTTTCAATAACCGCAAAGATAAATATCAGCGCAAATCCGTACAATGCTGTTAAATGTAGATTCATGGTGAATGCTTTTATAACAACCTTATTTATATCATTTGCTTTTTGATTTTCTTCTTTAAGTTTAGATTGTAAAAATGTATATGCAAATACAAAAAACAAAAGCAAAATGACAACAAATCCTAGGAGCCCTAAAAGATAGTTTACCTGATGAGAGTAGGTAATCTGCTCAGGTGTACCTATCTGAATTACCTTGTTTTTAGATGCCTTTTCTAAATATTCATGAAGATACAAAGACCACTTCTGAACAATAAAGTAGAGAGTGACTACAAGCGTAATTACATAGAAGAATTCAGTGTAAATTACAGTCTTTAGATTAAATCCCTTTAAAAAGCCAGGCTTAATTCCAATTATTCTATCATTCTGACGGGTGAACACCTGATAAAGATAGAAAGCTGATAAAGAAGGGATGAGTAAAGTTACAGGAACTAAAAGGAAGCATGCAATCGGCTGCAAAGCTCCCTTTAGTGCAGAAATAAAAATGCCGCCGGCATTAACTCTGTGCGGGCGGACATTTAATGATTCGTTATTCATCTGATTTTTAGAATGCTGATGAAACGATAATCAACATGATCTGTGGAGACAGAATTCTTAAGAACATAACAAATGGATATACGGTAGCGTAACCAATTGATGATGCCTCTGCATCCTTGTACATGTTGTTTGCGTAAGCTAGAGCTGGAGGATCAGTGCAGGCACCTGCTAATACACCAGATAGAACAAGGTAGTTTACCTTTAGTAGCTTGTAGCCTACAAAACCAACAATCACAAGTGGAATGAATGAGATTAGAGTTGCCCATGCCATCCAGTGTAAACCTAGACCGTGAGCTAATTCGTCCCAGAAACCATTTGCACCAGCGTTGATACCAACGATAGTTAAGAATAGGGTAATGCCTAATTCCTTAAATGCTGATAGGGCGGCAGTAGGTAGTCTCCAATGCATCTTGTTAAAGGTTAGTGCACCACCAAAGCGTGCAAGTAAAATTGCAACAACTAGGGTGCCACCGATAACACCTAATTTCATAGGGGCAGGAACACCTGGTAGTGGAATAGGAATTGAACCTAGTAACATACCTAAGAACAGGCCAATGAAGATAGGCATCATAGCAACACGGTTTAGAGTTGCAGATGAGTTACCAACAACCTTACCTGCCTTCACGATGTTATCACGAGTACCAACAACGTTTAATTCATCACCTAAAGCAAGTTTCATATCTTTGTTAGGAATGAATTCAACACCTGAACGGAATACACGTGAAATTACAAGACCATACTGATTCTCTAAATCAAGTTCACCTAGTGTACGACCTATAACATTGTTATTGGTAATGATTAAGTGACGTACGAAAATGGTTGAACCGTAAGTATGGGTTGTTAGAACATCCTTAGTTTCAGTACCGATTGCCATTGAAGCTTTAGTAATGTACTTAGAGCCACCAACTAAGTGAAGTAGGTCGCCTTTAGCTAAAACAGTATCCTTTGAAGGAACTGAAAGCTCATTATCGCGCTTGATACGAGAGCAGATTACAGTACCGTTTGCAACACCAGGAATATCGTTAATGGTTTTGCCAATATACTCTAAATTCTCAACTTCAACATTTGAAACAATAAGACTATCAATACCTGCAGTCTTGCTCTTTGCATAGTCAGAGCCAGCAGCTTCTACGCTTACCTTGAAGATACCGCGAATTAAAATCATGGTGATTAGGATAGCGCAAACACCGAATGGGTAAGCAACAGCGTAAGCCTTAGGTACTTTAGCTGCGTCAAAGCCTAATGCTAAAGCATCTTTACCGAAGGCTGCAGCCAGATCTTCAACCATGATGGTACCAGCAGATAGTGCAGGGGTGTTGGTGATAGCACCAGCGTACATGCCAACCATTGCATCAGGAGTTACGATGCCGCGATAGAATAGGCATAGTGTAATTGCACAGCCTAAAACGATGATTGAAACTGCAAGAGAGATTAACTTCAGACCACTTCCTCTTAATGCTGCAAAGAAGTTTGGACCTACCTGAATACCGATGCCGTATACGAATAGCATCAGACCAAACTCCTGCAAGAAGTGAAGAATGCTAGCCTCTGAGGTTAGACCGCCGTTTTCTAAGTGTAATTCGAAACCAAAATAAGCGTTAGCAACGTGACCAACTAAAATTCCGGAGAATAATACACCGCCGATTCCAAGTCCAACGCCTTTGTACTTTAATTGTCCTAGGGCAATACCAAGCACAGCGCCAACTGAAATGTAAATAATTAACAGGGCAAGTGATGACATTTACTAAATTCCAAATGGATTAAATAAATAAAACAAAACCTAACATAGGAGGTTAGGTCAACTGTTCGCGTATTGTATCATAGATACAACTAAATATGATTAAACATTATCAATCGATAATAATATCAGTTGAAAAACAGTAAATTTTGTAAATTAAAATTCACCTGTTACTGTTTTTCATACAAGAAAAAGATTAACTTTTAAGTTTATCTATTATTTCACTGATAATGTCTGTTGTGATGTAAACGCATTTTTCCTCTGGTGCCACATCAAAGATAGGATCATCAAAATTCTCATAACTCCAGTCATTTACCTCTTCAACTGCAGCATCCTGAGACATGAATTTTAAGCTTAAACATAAACCTGCAAATTCATTAAGGTCAATGATATCGGAGTTCTGTGAATGAATAGCTTCAATAAGTTTTTTACAGTTTTCAGATAATTTAGAGTAAATGCTGTTGCTCTGTGGTTTTTGAGCTTCTGNNTCTGATTCTTTATCAGAAACTGTAACATCTGTATTCTGTGTTTTACTNTCTAAAGAGACCTCATAATCGAAAACTTCAATATTGCCTTCTTCCTCTCTAATCTTATTGATGAAGCTTTGAATTTCACAGCTTTCTTTGAGCTTTGACTCAATTAGTGATGTATTGAGCTTTCTTGCATCAAAGACAGTAGGCTTAAAGAAGCTGTGTTCTGAGTATTTAATTTCTGTATCCTCATTACCGTAGTTACGATATGAAGTGTTAACGACTGACTTTTCAGACTGCTTTTGGTTCTCAATGCTGTCTTTTAGCTTTCTTGTATCAATATCGTTTATATCGAGAGTTGTCTGTAACTTAACGGACTCTGTTTTAGCTGATTTATAAGCGTGCTTTGGTCCTAGAAGGTCAAATAAATGATTAAACTGAGATTGCAGATAGTTCTGTAATGGGGAGTTTTCCACCTCCTCAATAGCAAGCTGCTTTAAGTATTTAATGCATAACTTAAAGTTGTCGTTGTTTCTGTAACTTGCGTATAAGGACTCATAAAACTTGTCTGTAAAAGGTTTTGTGCCTTTTATCATTTCTTTTAAGGTAGAAAAGAATTTTAATGCATAAACCTTCTGCTCAGGACTTAATACCATTAGACGGGCAAGTCTTACATCGCTTGAACTTATTGGCACAATGTAATGGAAGATTATAAAAGCAAGCTGTGCAGCGCTTAGCTTAAAGCAGAAGTCTCTGTCTAATTGGTTTGGCTCTAAATGAGTGTTGATGATCTTATGGAATTTGTACTGCGATTTTGCATTCGATGGTAAAGATGAATCAATAGGAACTATCATCAGTCCTAATTTTGGCAGATAGTTTTCAATACATTCTCTTGCTGTATATGAAAATTCAACATCGATTACAGCGCATAAATCAATACTCTTTGAGTAGCAGAGGTTCTTAAGATTGCGCTTTATAATCTGTTCATCTACTTTAGACAGATTTGATGTTATAAGCTTTGCAAGATTTAATTTGTTGTTTAAGGTAAGACCCTTTAGGTATTTTACCTGAGAGTCGCTTTCTTCAATGGCAAAAGACAGCTCTTCAACATAAGCCTTGTTGCAGATAATCTTCTGATTTGTAAATGCAGATAAACAGTTTTCAGACAGAATTGGTAATACAAAGTTCTGAGCGTACTGATGATAGCTAAAATGGTGCAACTCCTGTATCTTTTTGCCTGTTATATCATCCTTAGACTTGGAAAGAGCGATGTTTTCCTGTAAGTTGTCTGTGCAGTACTCTTTAACTTCAATTACATCTTTGACTTTGTTTTCAAAGTAGTCTTTTTTAGCATTGTAATCTTTGCTGTCTACAACTTTTATAAAAGATGAGATCCCATCTTTTTTAATCATTCCTTTAATGATGTTTGCCAAAAACTCAACCAGATAGCCAACATTGGAGCGGCTTTTGATTTTGGTGAGTACCTCATTTGGCAGTGAGGTCTTTAAACTGTTGAGAATGTAAATTTCAAATAATCTTGGAGCATAGGCGTAATACTCATCAATAGAGTTTTTAATTCCGCTGTTTAATAAGGATGCAACGCAAAGCATGCATACTTCTTCAAAATTATATAAACCTAAAACAGTGCTAGAACGCAGTTTGTTCTTTGAAAAATCTGTATTGAAAAGTTCAAACAGGGCAAAGTGCAGAGCATCAATAAAGAACAAATCGCTATCTTTATGGTTGCAAAGTTCCTTTGATAACACTCTCAATCCTTTATCTGTGTCTTCTTTATCAAATTCGATAAAGGCAGGTTTTATAATCAGCTGCATAAACAGGTTATAGAATAAAACCATGTTTGAGAGTTTTAAAACTGATTTGTACTCACCTGTATTTGCAAGGGAAGGCGTTGTGTTTACCTTGCTTGTTAGGAATTGAGTAAATTCTTCTGGCAGTTTTAACTTACCAAGATTTGCTTCTTCAAATTTATCCACAAGAACTACATTTGGATAAATAGAAGAGATCTTAAATGAATCTGTTATATATAAGGAATTAAATGGACGGTTTGCAATAGAACTAAAGTCAATTTCCTTTAAATGCTCTTTATTTGGAAAAAGGATCTCATAGCTCTCGTCAAATCCTTTACCTGCCTCAATAAGATAATTGTAAACAAGCCTGTTTTTAGAAATAGGATTATTCTGCAGATACTTTTTAGTATCAAGCGGTCTATTGGTGTAATGAGTGTGTACGAGCATTACACTGTTATTGGTGCTGTCTAAGAATTTAAAGTCAAGCGTTTTAATAATATTTTTCTGAGCTGTGCCGGTTGGATCAACGCTACGCTTTAATTCTGCATTTAACTGGCTTTGAGTTTTTGTAAGTGGTAATGGCTTACCTAACTTTTTAACTTCTTCTTCTAGTTGTTTATAGTAAGGATAGTCTTGAGCAAACGGACTTAGGTAGCTGCTGTGAATGGCTACATAAGCTAAATATCTTGTTACTCTATGCTGTTGTTCATCTTTTAATGGTTTAAAGCAGTATTTAGGATCTGAAAAACTGGCGTGACGGTTTCTCTGTTCTGATGCGTAGGTATAGCATGAACGCAGATATATAAGGCCTTCTTTTGGAAGAACAAGCTCATTTATAATTTTGTTGACAGCCATACGCTGATGTGGATCAAGCTTAATAGGGCTTACCACAAACAGAGCCTCAAATACGCGTAAGAGAACATTGTAATTTGACAGCTTGTCATTCATCTTACTGATATGTACAGAGTCTTTTGGTGTAACGGCTCTTTTTTCCTGAATCAGACGTTTAACGTAAGCGCAGTCTTCATCATTAGTAAGGTTTGGATTTACTGTTACATAGATATTGTCATTAAATGACAAATCTACAGGAACAGAGCAAGGAATGAGCTTTAGATTTAATTTTTCAAGATAGGCATTGATACTGACGTAATTGTAGCTTGCGTTACTTTCAAAGGATTTTTTAGTGTAGTCTAGGGATAATTTCTTGCATAGTTCGTTTAGTGTCATCATGACATAACGATGTGAGGCAGCTTCTTTATATAGTTCATTGATACTGTCCTGTAAAAAAGAACTTAAATCATTGATACTACCAATATAGTATTGTGCGTCCTTTACTATAGCCATATTCAATCCTCATCTTAATCCTATAATATTAACGCTTATCCATAGGAAAAACTATATTTATAAAGTCTATTTTTAATTGTTTTAAAAGAAAAAATCGCCAAATCTTTACAATTTCTTTATTGAATTTTTATATGATCCTAAAACCGTGCTTTTTCATTTATGTTGAAATTTTACATTCAGCTAATCTTTTCTTTGCTTTTGCCTGATAGTTTTTTTAGTAAAACTTTTATTAAAAGGAAAAGTCATGAAAAGATATAAGCTTACTAAANTTCTATTAAAGACAGCACTAACCTATGTCTTATGTACTAATGCTGCATTTGCATTTAAGGTCGGTCTTTCACTTTCGACTCAGAACAGCGATACCTCTTATCAGGACGGAATTGAACTTGAGGAAAAATTAAAGCAAAGCGGTTCTGATGCTGATGTGTTTTTTGCATGAGACAACAGCAGTAAACTTCAGTTAAAACAGGTTCAGCGAATGGTTGATGAGAATTACAATCTGATTGTAATCTCTCCAATCAATGGAAAAGACTATAAAAAGGTATTAGAAGAGGCTCATACCAAAAACATCACTGTAGTTTCCTACGATAAGATGCTGCAGAACACTAAAAATGTTGATTACTTTGTAACAGTAAATAATACCGATATCGGTGTACTGCAGGCTCAGTTTCTAATTGAGAAGCTTGAGCTGCAGACACTAGGTGCCAAAAGAATATTGAGCTTTTTGCAGGCGACTGTCGTGATAACAGTGCAAAAGATATCTGGCAAGGCTTAAAAGGAGAACTGTCTGACTATTTTTACAATAAAACTCTTGAGGTGCCATCTGGTGAAAACAACATGGGATACGCCTCTATAGCAAACGACAGTTTTGAGCTTGCCTTAAAGCGTATGGAAAATATTATCAGGAAAAACGGTTATGATTTTGTTCCTGGTGCAAAACTTTTAGACACTGTGGTAAGTCCTAGCGATAATATAATAGCAGGTATTATCAAAGCATTTGAAAACTGTGGCTATCCAAAGGAACAGTTACCGCTGATTATAGGTACCGATATTTCAAAACGTAGAAGAGCATATTTAAAGGAGAACAGCCTTTATATGACTGTTCTTAAAAATAACAATGAACTTCATGATGCAATCCTGTCAATTGCCAATGCCTTAAAATCTGGTAAAAAAATTGATACATCAAGATTTACAATGAGGGATACCTATAACGGAAAGGCAAGAGTTCAGACATTGCTTTGCGGTAGTTTCGTGGCTACAGGTGATCTTAAGAGTATCGACAGACTGCAGTTTAAAGACAACTTTCCAAAGGCAATTGCAAAATACCTGCCTCGTCAGATAGACAGTTACAGACCTGCGTCAGGTGATAATAAGTTTGAATACACCAAGGTCATATTTAAAGGCAAATAAGTCTAATAAAGAGCAGTCCTATGAAGTTAAGCAAGCTGGATCGAAACTGTAATAATTATCTAAATACAGTAAAAGCTCCTGGCTTGCTTTTGTATTTATATCTGCAAGATGTCTTTTAAAATCCTTAATTTCATCATCTGTAAGAGCATCTTTTCCATCATCATTTATCTTATTTAAGTAAGAGATTATTGAAGCTGTTTTTCCGTCAAATAACTCATCAAGAAGCTGAAGTCTTTTTTTGCTTATAACATCAGGTGTTTCATTTTGATAACACAAAGGCAATGTAGCGATTGCAGCGTATGAAAGTAAAGGCTCTGTCATAGGATTTATTGCATGAGATAAAACAGTTCCATCAAGATTTAATCTGTTGGTAAATTCTCTTGTGTAAATCTTGGTGCAGATGTTTTTACCGTCATTTACAGGGTAGTTATCCCAGATTGTAACTTTTCTGTCAAAGAGCCTGTTTATAGATTCAATATCTTCTTTTGTGATTGATTTTGACAGTACTTTTGAACCAGTCCAGAAGATCTCAATATTCTTATCTAGATCTTTTACTATCTGCTCAAAGTAATCATCTGGTCTTTTACCGAATACCTTATCTAAAATAGGATCGAAGGTGTAATAGGTAGGACAGAAGATAAGTCTGATTTTTTTATGTTTATAGTTTTCTTTAAGGTGCTCATTAACCTTTCTTACAATATAGTTCTGAGCCTTGCCTTCACTGCTTTTATAAAGCTTGATGTCATCAAAGAGTATAGAGATGATGTCTATATCTGCCTCTTTTACCAAAACATCAATTTTATCTGTAAGCACCTTTAAAAGCTTATCTACATCCTCTGAAATTGCCAATGGTGATATACCGATACCAAATTTCAGATTATGTTTGCGACAGTGTGTCTTTAAATCCCTGAAAAAGGTGATTGATTCCTTTGTAAAAGGTTGCTGCCAGTCTCTGCGCAAACTTCTGTCATTTTTAGGGGCATAGATATAATAGGAAATACCTTTTGATGAAATCAATCTGATAAGGCTTTTTCTGTCTTCTGCTGAATAAGGTCTGCCGTAGAAGCCTTCGATAATTCCAAGTGTTGTTTCCATTTAGCTATGTCCTAAGCCCAAAAAGTTTACCTTCAACTATGCTAACTTATTTCAAAAAAAGTTTCCTATAAAAAGTGCTCATAAATAAACAATTCTCAAATTATTTCAAAAGAAATCTTTTGGAAAATTATCTCTGATATTGAGAAATAAATATCCTTTGAATATCTGTAAGTCCTTAATTATCATTGGAAAAGCCAAAGTATATGAACAAATGTCAAGCTATCATTTTTATTTGTGCTTGCATAGATCAAAAAACACTGCTGTTTTAGTGTAACTGCATTGCCTACCATTGATAAAACCTGTTCATCTAAGTATAATATCCAAGTTTGTAAAGACGCACGGTACAGTTGTATCTCTGCTGCGTCATTTGATGTTTGTTAATTACTGCAACCTAGATATAGAGGTAAACGATGCAGGTTTCAACCGAAAAGAAAGAGGGCGTAAAGCACCTTCTAACTGTTACTGTGCCAGCAGAAGACGTAAAAAAGGCATATGAAGTTAGTTTCCGCAAGTATGCAAAGAACGCAAAGATTGATGGCTTCCGTAAGGGCCACATTCCAACTAAGGTTCTAGAGCAGCAGTTCGGCGGTCAGATTTATTCAGACGCTTATGACTCATTAGTAAATCAGACTTTAGGTCAGGCTATTGAAGAGTCAAAGCTAGCTGTTGTTGGCTACCCAAAGATCGAAGTTAAGTCAGCAACTTTCAAGCAGGACGAGGATTTCGTTTACGAGGCTACTGTAGAGGTAACTCCTAAGTTAGAAATCAAGCCATTTGAAGACTTAAAGTTAAAGAAGATTGTTTCTGAGTTATCAGACGCTGATGTAGACAACATGATTGAGACTCTACGTAAGCAGCAGGGTAAGTGGCAGGTTAAAGATGGTGCAGTAGTAGCTAAGGATACTCGCATCTCAATTAACTTCACAGGTCGTTGCGATGGCGTTGAGTTCGAAGGCGGTAAGGCTGAGAACTTTGATATCACTGTAGGTCAGACTCAGATGATCCCTGGTTTCGTTGAGCAGATCGAAGGCCACAAGGCTGGCGAAAGCTTCACTATCCAGGTTAAGTTCCCAGAAGAGTATCACGCAGAGAACCTAAAGGGTAAAGATGCAGAGTTTGATATCGTTGTAAATTCAGTATCAGAGCTTGCTCTTCCAGAAGTTAACGAAGACTTCATCAAGTTATTCGGTGTAAAAGATGGTTCAATCGACACCTTCAAGGCTGACTTACGCAAGAACATGCAGCGTGAATTAGACCGTGCAATCTACACTCAGAACCGTGCACAATTATTCGACGCTTTAGTAGCTCAGTACGGTGATTTCGATGTTCCAGAAGCTTACGTACAGTCAGAAGTATCTCGTTTAGCTAAGAACTTCGAGATGCAGATGCGTGCTTACGGCATGAAGAAGCTACCTGAATCATTCAAGCAAGACGAGATGTTCAAGGAAGAGGCTGTTAAGGATGCTCGCCTAGGCACTATCGTTCGTCAGATCATCGTTGAGTTAGGCTGCACCAAGCCAAGCGATTCATATGTTGACGCTCAGTTAAACCAGATCGCTTCAGCATACGAAGATCCAGCTGAAGTTATCGCTCAGATCCGCAAAGACAAGAACCAGTTAGAAAACGTTGAAAACGCAGCTATCGAAGCTGAAGTTGTAGACAAGTTACTAGCTAAGGCTTGTGACGGCGAGCAGAAGAAGGCTTTTAACGAGTTAGTAGGTCGTCGCTAATCAGATACTGATTTAGCAAATTTATAATAACAAGGAGCTGAGGTTAAATGTTTAATCTTGAAGAACGTGAGAAAATGGCATCAACATTAGTACCAATGGTTGTTGAACAGACTGCCAGAGGTGAGAGGTCATTTGATATTTATTCACGTCTTTTAAAGGATAGAGTAATCTTTTTAACAGGCGAAGTAGAAGACCATATGGCCGATCTAATCGTAGCGCAGCTCCTGTTTTTAGAGTCAGAAGATCCTGATAAGGATATCTATCTGTACATCAATTCACCAGGTGGCGTTGTAACTGCAGGTCTTGCAATTTACGACACCATGCAGTACATCAAACCAAATGTATGCACTTTGTGTATGGGACAGGCATGCTCAATGGGGTCATTCCTGTTAGCAGGTGGCGCAGAAGGTAAGAGATTTGCCTTACCTAACGCAAGAATCATGATCCACCAGCCATTAGGCGGTTTTAAAGGTCAGGCTACTGACATCATGATCCATGCTCATGAAACACAAAGAATTAAGCAAACTTTAAACGGAATCTTATCAAAGCACACCAATAAGTCTTTAGAAGAGATCACCAAAGATACTGAGCGTGATAACTTTATGACTGCTGATGAAGCTTTAGCTTACGGCTTAGTTGATAAAGTGATTACAAATCGCGCAGAAATTATGAATACTGCAAAGGATGAATAATCATGGATGAGAAGACTAGAAGTACCTGTCTGTTCTGTGGTCAAGGATCATCTGAGAATCGTACTTTAATTAAAGCACGAGATGGTATCTGTATCTGCTCAGACTGTATTACCAAATGCTATCAGATGTTAGAGCAGAATGGTCAGGTAAAGGGCAGCAAAGAAAAGACTACCGGTATTGATTTAGATAACGTTCCAACTCCTCATGAGATTGCAAAGCACTTAGATGAGTATGTTATCGGTCAGGATGATGCTAAAAAAGTATTATCAGTTGCAGTATATAACCATTATCAGAGACTACGTCATTCAGGCGCAGATGCAGACGTAGAGCTTGGTAAATCAAATATTTTACTTGTAGGTCCTACTGGTTCAGGTAAGACCCTGCTTGTACAGACTCTTGCAAAGTTTTTAAATGTACCTTTTGCAATTTCAGATGCAACCACATTAACTGAAGCAGGTTATGTTGGTGAAGACGTTGAGAATGTAATTGTTCGTCTGCTGCAGAATTGCGACTTCGATGTTGAGAAGGCTCAGAAGGGTATTATCTATATTGATGAGATTGATAAGATTGCACGTAAGAGTGAGAATCCATCAATTACCCGTGATGTTTCAGGTGAAGGCGTTCAGCAGGCATTATTAAAGCTTGTTGAAGGTACTGTAGCTTCAGTTCCACCTAATGGCGGCAGAAAACATCCACAGGAAAAGAATATTGAAGTTGATACATCTCAGATCCTTTTCATCTGCGGTGGTGCTTTTGCAGGTCTTGAGAAGATTGTTGAAAAGCGTGTATCAAAGAAAGGTAGCATTGGTTTCGGTGCCGAGGTTATCGGTAAAGATGACCAGATGAGCTTATCTGACAAATATAAGAAAGTAGAGCCAGACGATCTCGTAAAATTTGGTATTATCCCAGAGTTTGTAGGTCGTATGCCAGTTATCACAGCACTTTCTGAATTAAATCGTGAAGAGTTAATCAGAGTGTTACGTGAGCCAAAGAACGCAATTATTCGTCAGTTTGAAGCTATGTTTAAATTTGAAAATGTTAAACTTGAGTTTACTCAAGAAGCATTAAATGCAATTGCAGACACCGCTATCAAGCGCCATACAGGTGCACGTGGTCTTCGTTCTGTGGTTGAAGGACTGCTCCTCAATACGATGTATGACATTCCATCCGTAAGTGACGTTGATAAAGTCGTCGTAGATAAGGATACGGTAGAGAAGAATCAGGAACCTCTTGTGTTAAAGAAAGAGGGATTTGAGATAGCGTCAAATTCATAATTACAATGTTTTTTCTATATTGGGCCTTATACTGATGTAAAGGCCCTTTTTAGTCTTAAGCCCTTGAAGAACACAACTTAAGGCCCCATGTATAGATTGTGAGATTTTAATCCTGGAAAAATATGACTGAAAATACAAAAAAATCAAAAACTTCAGCTACAGCTTCTGAAAAGAAAACAACAAGAAGAAAAACTGTAAAAGCATCTGATGTAAAAACAAACAATAATTCAAAGCAGCTTAAGGGGCAGTTGGTTTTACCTGCTATTACCTTACGTGCCTTAATTATTACACCAAATTCAAAGTTACAGATCACTGCAGCACGTAGCAGCTCTATTAACGCTCTTGAGTATGCAAATTCTCAGGAAGAGAAGAATATTGCTGTTTTCTGTCAGCTAAAAGAGCAGGATGAGAAACCTGATTTTAAGGATTTACACAAGACAGGTGTAATCTGCTCTTTAATTAAACTTAATAAGAAAGGTGAAAACTCAAGACAGTGTTTAATCTCTGGTTTTTCACGTATTAAGTTATTAGCGCTTATCGATGATGAGAATGTTCCATTCAGACAGGCCCGTGTACAGGTTCTTGAAGAGGTAGAGTGCGACAAGAAGGAATCAGATGATACAGCTTCTGTAATTAAATCTAGTCTGCAGTATGCAATGGATAATTCAGACAAGATTGGTCGCTCATTTATCGAAGATTCAGTGCCTAAGCACTTAATCTCTACTATTCTTGAGGAATCATCACTACCAAGATTAACAGATATGTTAACTCAGGTACTAAAAATTGATTTCCAGACAAGATTGATGCTTTTATCTTCAACAAATGCAGTTGAACGTGGCCGCATTATCATTAGTGTATTAAATGGCTATTCATACAAGTCAGAGCTTGAAATGCACATCATTGATATGGCTAAAAAGTCAATGGAGAAGAATCAGAAAGAGTACTACCTTGCAGAGCAGTTAAAAGCTATTAAAAAGGAATTAGGTACTACTACTTCAGAAGATGATGACATCGAAGATTTCAGAGATCGCAACAATAATCTGCAGGCTCCTAAGTACGTACATGAGAGAATTGAGCGTGAGATAAGAAAACTAAATTCTATGAACATCAATTCATCAGAATACTCTGTTGTACGTAACTACATTGATAATCTTTTAAATCTGCCATGGTCTGTATCATCAGATGTGAACTATGACCTTAAAAAGGCAAAAGAAGTTCTAGATAAAGAGCATTATGGTTTAACCAAGGTTAAAGACAAGATTTTAGAGTATCTTGCAATTCAGTCTCGCGTTGAAAAGCTGCATGGTCCTATTATCTGTTTAATGGGCCCTCCAGGTATTGGTAAGACCTCTTTAGGCCAGTCAATTGCAGAAGCTACAGGCAGAAAGTTTGTTCGTGTAGCTTTAGGTGGTGTAAGTGATGAGGCTGAAATTCGCGGTCACAGAAGAACCTATATTGGTGCTCTGCCAGGCAGAATCATTGCTAATATGGCAAAGGTTGGAGTAAACAATCCATTATTCTTATTAGATGAGATTGATAAGATTGTGGCATCAAATCATGGCGATCCATCTGCAGCTTTGCTTGAGGTTTTAGATCCTGAGCAGAACTCAACCTTTGAGGATAACTACGTAGAGATTGACTACGATTTATCTAATGTAATGTTTGTAACTACAGCCAACAGCTACAATATTCCTGGTCCACTATTAGACAGAATGGAAATTATTGACCTTTCATCATATACAGAAGATGAGAAGTTACACATTGCAATTGAGCATCTGTTCCCTAAGCAGAAACGTCTTGCAAATGTTAATGAGAAGGAAATCACCATCGATGATGATCTGATGCTTCACATCATCCGTTACTACACCCATGAGGCAGGTGTTCGTGAACTTGAGCGCATTCTTACTGATATCATCAGAAAGACCGTAAAAGAGTTCATGATAAATAATCCAAAGGCCAAGAAGCTGACTCCGACAGCTATAACCAAAGCTGATGTTGAAAAAATGTTAGGACCTAAAAGATACGACTTTACCTCTAAGCTAAAAGAGAGCAAGGTAGGTATCGTAAACGGTCTGTCATGGTCAACCTTAGGAGGTGATATTCTTCAGCTTGAAGCTGTTGCCAATGAAGGTAAGGGTAAACATCAGTTAACCGGTAAATTAGGCGATGTAATGAAAGAGTCAATTACCACTGCTATTACAGTGGTTAGAACCTTATCAAAGGATCTTCATTTAAATCCTAATTTCTTTGAGAATTCCGATTTACATGTACACGTACCAGAAGGTGCTGTACCTAAAGATGGCCCATCAGCAGGTGTCGGCATGGTAACAGCTATAGTATCAGCTCTTACTGGTAATCCTGTACACTCTGATGTTGCTATGACAGGTGAAATTACCCTGCGTGGTGATGTGCTTCCAATTGGCGGTTTGAAAGAGAAACTTCTTGCNGCAATGCGCGGTGGCATCAAGACTGTTATGATCCCTGCTGAGAATGAAAAAGACTTATGGGATATTCCAAAGGTAGTAACTGAAAAGATGACCATTAAGCCTGTTTCAAGAATTGAAGAAGTTTTAAAGACAGCTTTAGAGAATGATCCTTATAACTTTGTTCCATGCACACCATGGAAGAACAAGGAAAAGAAGGCTCAGCCTAAAAAGAATGTCAGCTCNGGNAACGATAGTATGAATATTGTTTTGTAAGGAATTAACATGAGTGCAGAAACTGAAAAACAAGCTGTTGATGAGGCAGTAGTAAAGTTTGATGATGAGCAGCAAGAAGAGCAGAAGCCTTCTATTGATAATGAAATTCAGGCAGTTTTAAAATCAGCAGACAGTCTGATTGCTGTTTTAGAAAAGCTTTCTCCTGAGGTAAACTCTGATAAGGTTGTAAACCCTGAAGCATTTTTAAAAATCATTAAACCATTATGTGTAAATGTTGAAAATACCTTACCTGTAATGATGGAGTTTGAGGATAATCTTCAGTATTTAAAAGATGACAATGCCTATGTTTTAAGACAGAAGATTGCTCATATTGAAGATGATTTGCTACCTCCATTATTAGATTATATTCGTGAGCACGAAAAAGCTAAAAAAGAGTAGTTTTTTAAGTTCAATAACACTATAAACGCCACAGTTTAAAAAATAATTGGCTCAATTAATTATTTCGGGGTGATCTAAATTAGATCACAAACAAAAAGGGCGTTAATCTTTAAAATTGTAAAAAAAAATAC
>JGI24709J26583_10001906_pt1 | contig 17502 bp, 13 predicted proteins | sample BioPla2DNA1_FD_26583 | JGI IMG/M metagenome (IMG submission 26583) | reverse complement strand
TGACTATGGACATGTTACAACGAGTGAAGCTTTAAGTTACTACATTTGGTTAGAAGCTATTTATGGAAGAGAAACAGGAGACTGGTCACGTTTTAACGAGGCGTGGGATGTGCTTGAATACTTAGTTCCTAGCGATAGTATTCAGCAAGCTGGTATGAGAAATTATGATCCTAGCAGCCCAGCTACTTATGCAGATGAGCATGAACTTCCTGACTACTATCCATCTCAACTAGAGTTTGACAAAGCAGTAGGAAGTGACCCTGTACATAGTGATTTAGCAGATGCTTATGGTCCAAGCATTTATCTAATGCACTGGTTAATGGACGTTGATAACTGGTATGGATTTGGTAGAGGAACTGAGGCTACATTTATCAATACTTTCCAAAGAGGAGAACAAGAATCAACATGGGAAACAATTCCTCATCCATCAATTGAAGAATTTAAATATGGTGGACCAAATGGATATCTTGACTTATTTACTATAGATAACTCATATTCAACACAATGGCGTTTTACAAATGCTCCTGACGCAGAAGCACGTGCTATCCAAGGTGCTTACTGGGGTAATAAATGGGCTAAAGAGCAAGGAAAAGGAAGCCAAGTAAAAAGTGTTGTTGAGAAAGCTACAAAAATGGGAGACTTTACAAGAAACAATTTCTTCGACAAATATTTCTACGAAATTGGTTCAGCTGAAAATGGAAACCCAACACCTGGTACAGGTTATAACAGTTCACACTATCTATTAGCATGGTATACAGCATGGGGTGGCGGAATAGAGTATGACTGGTCATGGAAAATTGGTTGTAGCCACGCTCACTTTGGATATCAGAGTCCATTCTTAGCATGGATTATGTCAACTCAAAGTGATTTTGCACCTAAATCAAGAAATGGTAAAAGAGACTGGGAAACAAGTTTAGAAAGACAATTAGAATTCTACACATGGTTGCAATCAGCTGATGGTGCTATAGCTGGTGGTGCTACAAACTCATGGAAAGGTAGATATGAAAAATATCCATCTGGACATTCAACATTCTACGGTATGGCATATGTAGAAAACCCTGTTTATGCAGACCCAGGAAGTAACACTTGGTTTGGTATGCAGGCATGGTCAATGCTTCGTATAGTTGATTTATATCTAGAATCAGGAAACAAGATGGCAGAAGACTTACTTGAAAACTGGATTCCTTGGGTTCTTGATATAACTGAAGTTGAAGAAAGAGGAACTATATACATACCATCAGGAATAGATTGGAGTGGACAGCCAGATACATGGAATGGAAAGAGATCAGCTAACAGCTCACTTAGAGTAGAAGTTACTTCAAGAGGTCAAGACCTTGGGGTTGCAGGAGCACTTGCAAGCTGTCTAATCACATATGCTGCAGCTGTAGAGAAACATCAAGGTTCACTTACTCAAAAAGCAAAAGATGCATTAGAACTTGGTAAAGATATAGTAGACACTGTTTGGACAATATATCGTACAGATAAAGGAATAATGGCTCCAGAAACTCGTGGGGACTTCCACCGTTTCTTCTCACAAGAAATATATGTTCCATCTGGATGGAGTGGAAAAATGCCTAATGGTGACGAAATTAAGCCTGGAGTAACATTTATAGATATTCGTTCAAAATATAAAGATGACCCAATGTACGACACAATTAGAAGAGCTTATGAAGCTGGAGAAGATCCAGAAGTTTACTTCCACCGTTATTGGGCACAGTGTGATTATGCTATTGCATTAAGTAAATTAGCTGAGCACTTCCCAGATTTAAGATATAGAAACACTATGATGGATGATGATGACGATGGCGATGATTTTATGCTTGGAGACCTTAACGGAGATAAAATCATAAACTCACTAGACGCAACATTAATGTCAAGACTTATACTTGAAATGGACGNTGTAGAAGCAAACAGAAAAGCTGCAGACATAAATGGAGATGGAAGAATTAACAGTTTAGACTACTCACTATTGTCAAGACACATATTAGAAATTGAAATTATAAAATAATAACAAAAGCATTACAGGGGGGCAGATTGCCCCCCAAATTTTATTTAGATTTTTAAAAGAGGGTGATAATTTTATCATTCTCTTTTTTAAGTATAGGGATTTTTAAATTGTAAATGCTTTTTATGACGAAATATAGTATAATATTAAAAAANGTGTCTTTTTTATAGGTAAGCATAAAAAAACCCTTTATAAAGACGGGGGTAATTTGCAAAAAGGAGCTGGTATCTGTGNCAGATAAAAACAAAGTAAATGTAAGGATAGCAGGCAAAGATTATACCCTTGTAGGAAGTGAACCAGAGGAGTATATACAAAAAGTTGCCCTTTATGTTGACAAAAAGCTAAATACAATAATGAACCAGAATAGCAAGCTCAGTACCTCTATGGCATCTGTTTTAACAGCTATAAATGTTGCAGATGACTATTTTAAGGCACGTGAAAATATTGATAATTTAAGTAAGGAATTAAATGCTTTACGGGAAGAAGTTCAAAAGCTTAGGGATGAAAACACCAGTCTCACCAATGAGAATGCTGTTTTAGCCAATAAAAACACCAATTACCAGTTGCAGCTTGCCAAAAGAGAAGCAGAATTAAATGAAGTGAGAAACTCATTTAAAAGAGAAAAAAGGTAATAATAAAAAATAAAAAAGACAATATGTTAGAATATATTTAATAAAATTAATTACGAGGAGAAGTATGCATAATAAAGGTAGAGTTGAGCTTCTTGCACCATGCGGAAGTTGGGAGTCTTTTTTAGCAGCTGTTGAAAATGGTGCAGATGCAGTTTATTTAGGAGGGAAAAATTTTAGTGCAAGGCAGTTTGCAGAAAATTTTGACAATGATTTATTAAAACAATCTATAGAATATGCCCATATAAGAGATGTAAATGTATATCTTACCATGAATACCCTTATATCAGATAAAGAATTGAAAAAAGCCCTTAACTTTTTGAATGAAGCCAGTGTTATAGGCATTGATGGGGTTATTGTACAGGATTTGGGATTTGCCAGGGAGATTAGGAGTTTTTTTCCCCACCTTAGCTTACATGCAAGTACTCAAATGACTGTATATAGTTTAGAGGCTGTTAAGGTCCTTGAAGAAATGGGTTTTAAAAGAGCTGTTCTTGCAAGGGAATTGTCTTTAGAGGAAATAGGCAATATTTCAAAAAACACTTCCATTGAGATAGAGGTATTTGTCCATGGAGCCCTGTGCATTTCCTATTCAGGACAGTGCCTTATGAGTAGTATTATAGGGGGGAGGAGTGGAAACAGGGGTAAGTGTGCCCAACCCTGCAGACTTAATTATCAACTGATGGATGAAAATGATAAAGTTTTAGGGAGCTCCTATCTTCTTAGTCCTAAGGATTTATGTACACTAAATTTTTTAAATGAAGTGGTAGATAGAGGAGTTAAATCCTTTAAAATAGAGGGTCGGATGAAAAGTCCAGAATATGTTGCTGTTACTGTTAGAATATACAGAAAATATCTGAATAAAATTTTAAGAGGGGAAAAAAACTATCAAGATTGTATAGATGAAGTTGATTTAAAAGATTTGACTCAAATTTTTAATAGAGGTGGCTTTACAGAGGGACATTTAAAAGGAAAGACAGGAAGGAGCATAATGTCCTTTGAAAAGCCAAAAAACTGGGGGGTATGTCTTGGCAATGTAATTTCCTATGATAGGCGTTTAAAGACAATCACATTAAAGCTTCAGGATAGCATTTCTATTGGAGATGGAATTGAAATCTGGAACGGTGAAGATGAAAGTCCGGGGACAATTGTAACTTCAATAAAAAATAAAAAAAGAGATGTCAGGGATTCTAATATAGGTGAAGTGGTATCAATAGGCAGTATTAGGGGAAATATTTCAAAGGGAGATAAAGTTTATAAGACATCTAGCAATAAATTAAATGCACAAGCAGCAGAAACTTTTTCAGGTAAGGCTATACGGAAGATTTATATTGAAGGTGAAATTAACATTTCATATGGTATGCCAGCAATTTTTATTGTGAAAGATAATTTGGGANATAAATTTGAAGTAAAAGGTACAAAACTTACACAAAAATCAATAAACCGCCCACTTACAAAAGAGAGGATAAAAGAACAATTAGAGAAGACAGGGGGAACTGCTTTTGAATTTAAGAAGATAAATATTAATTTAGAAGAAGGTGTTTCTTTACCTATAAGTGAGATAAATAATTTGAGAAGAGAAGTTATAAAAAAAATAGAAGAATATAAAAAAGATAAGTATAACAGAGTTAGTGTAAAGGAATTTGATAAGCTTTTATGTGAAAATGAAGAAAAGGCAGATGGGGAGAAAAAAGTTTTTGAAGATAAAGGTCCTGTTATAGCTGCATATTTTTATAAAACAGATGGAAAAGAGGACTACTATTGTGTTGGTGCAGATAGGGTGTATCTGCCCATAAAAATGTTTGAAGATGAAGAAAAGATTAAAATGATTTTTAATATAAAAAAAAGAACAAGGGAAGTGTTTATAAGTATTCCTCCAATAACACGGGGAAATTATCAAAACATTGTAAAATCAAGACTAAAACCTTTGGTTAGTGCTGGTGTTGATGGTTTTATTATAGGAAATATAGGAACTTTAAAAGATATAGAAAAGGTAAGTAATATAGAAGATATAAAGGTGATGGGAGACTATTCACTTAATATTTTTAACAGCAGCAGCATTTGTACATTGAAAGATTTAGGATTTTTAGGTGCTTCACTTTCTTATGAGATGAATTTAAATCAGATAAAAAGTCTTGAAGATATTTCAGGTTTTCAAAAGGAAGTGCTGGTTTATGGGAGAATACCTGTTATGACAAGCCAGTACTGTCCTTTATGCGCTTTAGAAGGATGCAAAAATAAATGCAGGGAAGAAGGTTTTTATTTAAAAGACAGAAAAAACATGAAATTTCCAGTTATAATGGACAATATAGATTGCAGGACTACAATTTTCAACGGGCAAGTATTACTTTTTACAGAAAATATTGATAAAATGAGTTCATGGGGAATTGATGTGCTAAGACTTGCTTTTACAGATGAAGGGCCTTTAAAGATTAAAAATATAGTTAATATGTACAAGGATATTGCCCAAAATAAGGTTGATGCATTTTTAAAACATCAATCCCTAATAGAGGATATAAAGAAAGAAGGGTTTACAAAAGGGCACTTTTTAAGGGGTGTATTATAGGAGGGATTTTTTTGAATGATGTAACAGTATATTTGGAAATTTGCAGGGAAGATGCCATAATACCAACCTATGCCAATGAAGGTGATTCGGGGATGGATGTTTATGCGGCAGAGGATGTTTTAATAGAACCAGGACAGACGGTTATAGTTCCCACAGGAATTAAACTGGCCATTCCAAAAGGATATGAGATACAGGTAAGGCCAAGGAGTGGAATATCTTACAAGACGCCCCTTAGAATATCAAATTCACCGGGAACTATTGACAGTGGATACAGAGACGAATTAGGGATAATAATGACTAATACCTCAGAAAAATCTGATTATTCTTTAATTGAAATTAAAAGTAGTGGAAATAAAAAGGGAACATATAAAATAAATAAGGGTGACAGAATAGCTCAAATAGTGCTTCAGGTTGTTCCACGCATTAATTTTGTAAAGGTGGACTCTGTGAAATATATAGGAACTGACCGAGGGGGAGGTTTTGGCTCTACGGGAGTCTAAACCCTTTGAAACTGAAAGGAATGATACTTAAAATGCATGCTGTGACATTTGATTCTAGTGTGTCAAAATACATTTTTACTCAAATAGCGGGAAAAATAAATAAAAACTTTTATTGTGGTAAGCTATCTTGTGTAAAGTATGAGAAAGTAAAAGAACCAGAACTTTTAGGAGATGATTGGGTAAAGGTTAAAACCATATATGGTGGCATTTGTGGAAGTGATATTAATTTAGTTTTTTTACATGATACTCCCACTCTTTCACCTTTTGTGTCAGATAAATTTGTAATTGGACATGAAAATGTAGGTATTATAGTGGAAAAAGGAGCAAATGTAAAAGAATTTGACATAGGAGACAGGATTGTTGCAGATATTTTGCTTCCCTGTGAAACAAGAAATATTCCTAAATGCAAAGCCTGTAGCGAAGGCAGAACCAATCAGTGTTCCAATTTTTCAAAGGGTGATATACTAACAGGAATGATGCTTGGGACTTGCAAAGAAACAGGAGGAAGCTGGGGGGAATATTACATTGCCCACAAGTCACAATTGTTTAAAGTACCTGACAGATTAAAAAGTGAAGAGGCAGTTCTTGTTGATCCTTTAGCATCAGCTATTCATCCAGCTCTTGTTAGTTTTCCTAAAGATACTGAAAAAGTACTTATTATAGGAATGGGGATTGTTGGGCTTTTAATGGTGGCATTTTTAAGGTATGCAGGGTGCAGGGCAGATATAACTGTTATGGCAAGGTATCCTTTCCAGGGAGAACTGGCTAAAAAATATGGTGCAGACAGGGTAATTTATTCTTCCTCAGAAAATTTGATGGGGGAAATAGGGGAAATAACCAAAGCTTCTATACAAAAGCCAATAATGGGTGAAAGATATTTATTAGGCGGTTTTGATAAGATATTTGACTGTGTGGGTTCTAAAAAAAGCATAAGTGATTCTTTAAGATATGCAAAAACAGGGGCCACAATTACATTAACAGGGCTTGCTGCTAATATAGATATTGATTGGACACTTATTTGGTTTAAAGAAATAAATTTAAAGGGAATATACTGTTATGGAAGTGATATGTTTAAAGGGGAGAAAATTAGAACATATAAAATTGGACTTGATATGCTTTTATCTGATAAAATAGATATGTTGCCTTTTGTTACTCATATTTTTAAATTAAGTGAATATAAAAAGGCAATAGATGTGGCAACTTCAAAAGGAAGGGAAAAGTCGATAAAAGTCTTGCTAAAGCCTGATTGAAAATATATAATTTCATATTGAGTTTTAGCTGATTAAGTAAACTTGTTATTAAAAAAATGCTATTAATTNTTTTGGAGGGNAAAGATGGATTCAACTAATTTAAGTTTTTCAGATTTTTTTAACATGCCTGATGTTGACATAATGGAAAGAGCTAATAAATACTATGAGCTTTTAGAAGACCTTAGAGAAAAAAAGCATTTGCAGTACAAAAGAGTTGCAATTGAAGGTTCTGGTCCAGTTAGGCAAATTATAGACAGTTATACCGGGGAAATTCGAGAAATGGTGTACTTAGCATCTAATGACTATTTGAACCTCACCAGGCACCCAAAAGTTGTGGAAGCGGGAAGAATTGCATTAGAGAAATATGGGGCAGGTGCTGGAAGTGTGCCTCTTTTAGGAGGAACTTTAGATATACACATTGAGCTAGAAGAAAGAGTTGCAGCTTTTAAAGGATGTGAGGATGCAATTATATATACCTCAGGATTTGGTTCAAATGCCGGTACACTCCTTTCTATGCTTCACAAGGAGGATGTGGCAATTCTTGACATGCTGGTTCATGCCAGTATAATTGACGGGTGTAAAAATACAAATATTAAGTTTTTTAAACATAATGATATGGACAGTTTGGAAAGTGTATTAAAAAAGGTAAAGGATAAATACAGGACAAAGCTTATAGCAGTTGATGGTGTTTATTCAATGGATGGGGATATAGCACCTCTAGACGAGATAGTGGAAATAGCTAAAAAGTATGGAGCATATGTTATGGTGGATGAGGCACATGCCACAGGCGTTATAGGCGAAAATGGCCGAGGAACGCCAGAATATTTTAATATTGAAGGAAAAGTGGATATTGTTGCTGGTACATTTTCAAAAGCTGTTGGAGGTGTAGGTGGATTTATTGCTACAAACAAAGAGTTGGTGAGTCTTTTAAATTTTTATTCCAGGACATATATGTTTTCCACTGCAATGACTCCACAGGCTACAGCTTCAATTATTGAAGCACTGAATGTAATTGAAAGTGAGCCAGACCGTAGAGAAAGGTTATGGGAGAACATTAGATATTTTAAGAAAAACCTTGAAGATTTAGGATTTTGCCTTGGTAATTCTGAGACGGCAATATTCCCAATAATAGTAGGGGATGAGCTGAAGGTAAGGGAAATGTGCAGGTATCTCCATGAAGCTGATATATACGCTAATCCTGTTTTGTATCCTGCAGTGCCAAAAAGACTTTCAAGAATTAGAATGAGTTTAATGTGTGAACATACCAAGGAGCACTTAGACAAGGCACTTAATGCTCTAGAGGCTGCAGGAAAGAAATATGGAATAATTTAAGGAGCAAAAAAAGAGGTGAAGAGCTATCCTAAAGGGCAATATAGAATCGCTAAAGAGTTCTGTTCTAGAGGAAATTGAGGCAATATATGATTTTAAAATTCCAGGTGGTATTTTAATTACACAAGACTTTGCTTCTAAAATGGCAGAGCTGACAGAGAAAATTAACCGTGAAATAGCTGTGTATATTGATAGAAAAGGAAATATAACCGACATAAGCATTGGAGACAGCAGTACTGTTTCTCTTCCTTTGGTTGAAGGAAGAAGGAGCTTTAATAGGCTGTCTGGCATAAGGTGCGTTCATACCCATCCAAGTGGCGGAGGAATGGTATCTGCAGTTGATTTAAGTTCTATGTTAAATTTACGGTTGGATGCTATGATTGCCATTGGCGTAAAAGAAGGAAGAGCATATGAAATATATGCAGCTCTTCCCCAAAGGGACGACAGTGGAGAATTTAAAAAGTCCAAAATTTTTGGGCCTTTTACTGCAGATGACGATAGAATTAATCAGCTAATAGACTATATATTTCAAATAGACAAAGAAAAGACTCTTTCTTTACACAAAAATAAAGAAGAAAGTGAAAGAGCAGTTCTTGTGGGATTAGAAAGTGGATCCAAAAACAAAATTAATGGAATGAGTTATGGTGAAAGGTCATTGGATGAATTGGAAGAACTTGCAACTACTGCAGGTGCCGTTGTGCTGGAAAAAATACTTCAAGTAAGACCAAGGAAGGATCCGGCTTTTTATGTAGGGAAGGGGAAGCTTGAAGAAATCGGGCTTATATGCCAGGTACTTCATGCAGATTTACTTATTTTTGATGATGAACTTTCAGGTGCTCAGATAAGCAATATAGAAAGTATAGTTGGAGTTAAGGTGATAGACAGAACCAACTTAATTCTTGATATATTTGCTCAAAGAGCCAGATCCAAAGAAGGAAAGTTTCAAGTAGAACTGGCTCAGCTAAAATATAGAATTTCAAGGCTTTCAGGTCTTGGGATACAGCTTTCAAGACTTGGAGGAGGTATAGGAACAAGGGGACCTGGAGAAAAAAAGCTTGAGACTGACAGACGCCATATAAGAAGGAGAATAAAGTATTTAAATTCACAATTAGAGGAGATAGAAAACAGAAGAAATTCTCTAAGAAATGCTAGAAGTGACAACTATATGCCTGTTATTGCATTGGTGGGATATACAAATGCTGGCAAGTCCACCCTTATGAACAAATTATGTGATGCAGATGTATTTGCAGAAGATAAATTATTTGCAACACTAGACCCTACCACAAGAAAACTGCCATTAGAGGATGGAAAATATGCACTGCTTATTGATACAGTAGGATTTATAAGAAAATTGCCCCACCACCTTATTGAGGCATTTAAATCTACATTAGAAGAGGCTGTGTATGCAGATTTACTAATTCATGTAGTGGATGTGTCAAGTGAGGAGGTAGAGGAGCAAGTTAAAGTGGTGGATAGCATCTTAGAAGATTTAGGCGTTTTAGACAAGCCTATTATAATGGCATTTAATAAAATAGATTTAATTTCTCAATATATAAGACCTGGTGTAATAAACAAAAATGGCAAGTCCTTTGAAATTTCTGCTGTAAATGGTGATGGCATTGAAGAACTAAAAAAAGGAATATTAGAAGCACTGCCGCAGAATGAAGCTGAGGTAAAGCTATTTGTACCATATGCTGAAGGTTGGATAATTTCTTATTTGCATCAAAATGGAAAAATACTAAATGAAGAGCACAAGGAAGAAGGAACTGAAATTATTGCAAAAATAAGCATAAGCAAAACAGGCACTTTAAAAAAATATTTTGTATAAATTAGTTTATCTTTTTTTTAGATATTCCTTTTGTTTTTTAAAAATATATTTTATTATGGTATCTTTAGCTGGTTCGGTGATTTCAGAAAATTTAAGTTCCATTTGGTATTTATATTCATTTGTATTTGACCATAGTTTTTTTTCAGTGACAACACATACTGCATTTATTATTTTCCTATTGTCAATCCAGATATAGACATCAAGTAGTTCATGCAGATCTAAATCATCATTTAACAATAAAGTTAAGCCATATTTACTTATGTTTATCACTTTCGACAGCTTAAATTCCTCCCTATCTTTTAGATTAATTTGAAGATACTCTGCCTTTAAATCGCAGTCTATTTTAACTACTGAAGAATTATGGGGTTTTTGACCCTTTTCATCATTTAATTTAATTTTCAGTAAAGTATCATTTCCAGTATTGGATTTAGAAACAACCACACCATTTAAGAATATATTTTCCGGCGGTGCTTTTCTTAAAATTATTTTAATTTCTGTATTTGTTGGCAGTGGTATAGTGTATTTGTCAAAGACAGGTGCTGATATGTCTATATCGTCTGAAGCGTTAACTTGAACAATTTCTGTTGTATAAGAAGGTCCAACTTTTTCACCGTTTTTATCCACTACTTCCAATGCTAATTCCATATCCATATATTTCAATAAAGTTTCCATATAATAAAACCCTCCTTAACCTTTAACTATTTTTTAAAAGGGAATTTATTTTAAAAAGTTTTAAACCATATTAAAAAGACTTACTTAAAAATCAGTTTGTTTTTTACAACTCTTGCATAAATATTTGTTTGATGACTGATAAATTTATATGAATGTCTTCCAATCATAATTGTAGTATCGGGGTAGACAATTCTCATTTTGATAAAACCTTTATCAGGTACTCTTATAAAGGTTTTTGACCCCATATTAGTTCCAACTTTATTGATTTCTACGCTTTTTTCAGACTCTACATTTCCCCCCCTTAGGTTCCCTAATATAGAGACTTTGCCGCTAGCATAAATTTTAGTGTTGAAACAGGTATTACCGGATATAATGACATTTCCGTAGGATTGTATTTCTGAATTAAGTACCCCCATTAAAGTGATATTACCAGTTATTTTGCGTTTGTCTTCTACAAAAAATGTATTTTTGATGGATTCAATTACATCATATATATATTCTAAATCTGTAATTTCACCATAATTGCCCAAAAAGCATTTGCTTTTTTCCAACAATTTATATAATCTAATATCATCTATATCATAATTTCCTTTTCTTAAATTTCTTATTACATCGTATATAGTANAGGCGAGACTTCTGTTTTTTGTATTTAGCAAATAAAATATAGTGTCTGGGAAAGATGTTATATTATAAAACTCAAGTTCATTGCGAGATATATTTTTAATATTAGAAATAAGTTTTTCTATTTCCAAAATAATTCTCTGTACTTCAATAGCGGGGCTCTTTAATGCTATTGAGGTATCGCCAGAAACTAATTTACTAGAAANAACATTTCCTTTAACAACCATTTCATTTCCAGAATACAATTTTGAAAAACTCACATCACCTAATATGACTATATTGTTAGTAGCGATTACTTTCATGTCTTCATGTACGCTGCCCATTACATCTACATCACCTTTAAAATTAATATTTCCTGTTTTCAAACTTACTTCATTTAAATGTAATTTTTCANGTATATCAAAAGTTATCACATGACCGTTTTCTTTTCTTTCCGGGGTTCCGTGTTTTTTAGCTATTATTAAATTGGTTTCTTCGTCAAATTGTATATTTTTGTTGCTTTCAACNATTATTCTGCGGGCTTCTTTAGGTTTAATAGGAGTACCTAATACGGACATCCCCTCTTCACCGCTAAATCCCCTTATTAAGCGGGCAATTTTATCACCAGGTTTTACAGATACATATGTAATAAGATTTTTATAATCAATGTTTTCATTTTCATTAATATCTTTTTTATCTGTTATATTTAACAAGNACTCTAAATTATCATCTGTGGCATCTATTGGTTGTTTTCCTTCTGCTATAAGGAATTTGCCTTTTTTGTTTTTTTCACATATTTCTCTTATTAGTTCCTCTTTTACCCCATAGACGATACCTTGTTCATTAATTATATTAAAAATTTCATTTACATCACATTTTTTATAAATTTCCTCCTCATGTACAGATATATCAAGTTTATTTATTGGATAAGAGTCTTTTAAAGTTCTTTTAATAGTGTGCCTGGGTTTAAAAGTCATATAGGCTTTTAAATTGTCTGAAGATATCTCTATATCTATTTCCATTTCCTTTTCTTCATGGACAGCTTCTACTCCTATAGTATCTTTTTCAGAAACCATAACAAGATGTTTTGTTTCTATACCATTTACAATAAGTTTAACACCGTCATGGGGGTTAAGTACAGGTGGAATACCTTTTCCAATTGGATCTTTTACAAATACTTTTTCATCAAGTATCCATACATAGCCATCTTCGTTTTTTACTATATTTTCTGACAAGAAAATCACCTCTTTTAGATACTGGTTTGTCCTTTTGCTGCGTTTGCAGATTTGTTTATTAGAGAATATGCAATTCTTATTTTAATTCTTATTTTTGAGTATATATGTAAAATTATATATGTAAAATTTTTTACATATCATGTATCGAAAGATTTTGTAATTTTATTTAGTTTTTTTACTTTTTNAAAAAAAATGATAAAATAATTTTTACCATATAATAATTGAATAAAATTCACTTCTATAGTATTATAATATATAAGACATTTATATATACAATTCAAAATAACAGCCCAACGTAAGAAACGATAAAAATGAATTAAATTTCTCTAAAAGCCAGTCTTAATAAACTTTTTAGGGGAATAGTATAAATTATCAAGTTTAATACGAAAGGGGTTTTAGTTATGATTGTCAGAAATTATGCTGGTGGAGTAGTATTTTCAGGGGACAGGGTTCTTCTTTCTAAGAATGAGAAAGACAAATGGATGTTGCCAAAAAGTAAGATTAGCAACGGGGAACTATCCAATGAAGTTGTTAAGAGGAAGATGAAAGAGTCTGGTGTTTTAGCTGAGTTTGTTTCAACGGCAGGTTATACAAATTATGAGTATTTTTCAAATCCACATCAAAAACCTTTCTGCAACAAAATCACATGGTACATAATGAAAGCTCAAAAAGAAAATGAAAATTTTTTTAAAATAGATGAAGCAATGAAACTTATTGAAGAAAGTCAAGAAAAGTCTTTAATAAATCTTTCTTTTAAAAAGTACACAGGAGAAGAAACTATGTTTAACAGTCTGTAATAACAAATAGGGGGGACTGTTTTTTTAAAATGCAGTAATTTAATAAATAAAGTAAAAGAGAGACATTTTGCAGGTCTCTCTTTTGATTAGGATTTAAAAGGAATTATTAAAATTTAAAAAGGAATTTACCAAGTACATGGTCTAATGGAACAGTTCCAATTGCCCGGCTGTCTTTACTATGATTTCTATTGTCACCCATTACAAAAACATGACCCTCAGGTACTGTTATAGTCCAATTTCCACTTTGGTACATAGGTTCATTAATATAGGGTTCGTCTAATAATTCGTCATTTCTAAAAATTTTCCCATCTTTGAATTCTAGGATGTCTCCTTCTTTTCCGATAACTCTTTTAATCCAAAGTATCTCTTCTTGTTCTCCTGTAAAATAGTATGAAATAGCATTATATTTAATGCTGTCCATAATATCATCTTTTATTGAACGTTCCCTGTGTACACGGCTATCAATAACAACAATATCACCGTAATCAGGTTCACGACGCAGAGTATGCATAAGTTTATTTATTATTACCCTATCATTTTGAGTCAATGTGGATTCCATTGATATTCCTTGAACCTGTGTAGGTTGAAGAATAAAAATGTTTATAGCAAGTCCACATACAACGGCAATAACTATGTGTAATGTCCAACTTAGTACTTCTTTTAAAATTTTTTTCATAGGCTGTTACCCCCTAGAAGAAATTTATTTGTCTTTACAATATTATAACATATATGTTGTGAATAAGTTATGAATAAATTTAAAATTAATTTAAGGATAAAAATGATTTTTAAATTGCTAATATGGTAAAATATATACCGTGGAGGGATGAAATGCGTATAGGAAATGTTGAATTAAAAAACAATGTATTTTTAGCCCCAATGGCTGGAATAACAGATATGCCATTTAGAGTTTTATGTAAAGAACAAGGTTGTGGTCTTACGTATACTGAAATGGTTAGTGCAAAGGGGCTTTATTATAAAGATGAAAAGACAAAAAAACTCACCTTTATTGATAAAAAGGAAGAACCCAGTGCTATTCAAATATTTGGTTCAGAGCCCTATGTTATGGCAAAAGCTGTGGAACTTTTAAATGAGAGCAATGCATGTATAATTGATATAAATATGGGATGTCCTACTCCTAAAATAACTAAAAATGGTGAGGGAAGTGCATTGATGCTCCAGCCTTCACTGGTAGGAGAGATTGTAAGAGAAGTTTCAAAAGCCTCTAAAAAGCCTGTAACTGTCAAGATACGTAAAGGATGGGACGATACAAAAGTAAATGCTGTTGAAATTGCAAAAATTGCTGAAGAAAATGGAGCTAAGGCAATTACAATTCATGGAAGAACCAGGGAGCAGTTTTACAGGGGAGAGGCAGATTGGGAAATAATACGGGAAGTAAAAAAATCGGTGAGTATCCCGGTGATTGGGAATGGAGATGTATTCACATCAGAAGATGCAAAAAAGATGTTTAATAAAACAAATTGTGATGCTATAATGATTGGAAGAGGGGCACAGGGAAATCCATGGATTTTTAAAAATATTTTAAACAATTTAGACAGGGAAATAAATTCAGAAGAAAGAATATCTATGATAATGAGACATTTTAATATGATGATTGAATATAAAGGAGAACATAAAGCTGTTAAAGAAATGCGAAAGCATATTGCCTGGTACATAAAAGGTATGCATAAGTCGGCTGATTTAAAGGACAAAATATTTAAATCAAATTCAAAAGATGAGATAATTAATTTATTGTATGAATATTTGCAAAATATCAGTACTATAAATATAAAGAAACTAAAATCAACCTTGTAAGGTAAAAAAAAGAAAAACAAAAAAATTATATTAATTTTATGTATAACTTCAATCAAAATTATTGATTTTAAAATACATGGGTGATAAGATATAATATATAGGAACGAAATCATATAAAAATATAAAAATTTATAATACTTAAGGAGTAATACAATGGTTACTATACCTTTCTTTAAGAATAACCTTTTAAGTATTGACATAGGCTTTAGGAACATAAAAATTGTTGAGGTGGAAGTTAGTAGAGGTAAAGAGATTTTTATAAAAAATTTTGGTATAGCTTCTACACCGAAGGGGTCTATTAAAAATGGTGCTATTCAGGACGTTCGAGCTGTTACTGAAGAAATAAGGAAGGTAATAAAAGACATAGGTGTGAAGACTAAAAACGCCAAAATTGTCATGTCAGGTACTAACATAATATCTCGTGTTTTTATGGTTGAGAATATTCCGGGAGAGAACTTAGACAACACTGTAAGAATGACCATTTCTCAAAGTATGCCTATAGATCTAGATGCCCATAAGATTGATTATAAAGTCTTAAAAGAGATAAAAGATGATGGAGTTCCGAAAGTTAAAGTTTTTGTTACCGCTGTTTTAAAAAGTATTATAAAGAGTTACATAGATATATTAGTAGAGTTAGGATTAAAACCTATATCGGTAGATATCCCTGCTAATAGTGCTGCAAAGTTTTTTAACAGGGATATAGTTGCCGCTGAAAGTGATACATGGTTTAAGAAAAATAAATATGGAAAGCTTGATCAAAGTACATTTGCTGTTTTAGATTTTGGTTCTGAAACAACAATAGTTAACATATTAAAGGATAAAGTTTTAGAATTTAATAAAGTTATTTTAAAAGGAAGCAGTAATTTAGATGAAGCCATTGCGTTAAGTAGTGGTAAGAAATTAGCAGAAGCAGAAAGGCTTAAAAAGATTCAAGGACTAGCCCCATTGGATTTAAGTTCTGACGAAGAACAGGAAATGATTCACAACAGCATAAAAGGTGTTATAAACGAAATAATAAGGCAGATATTTCAATGTTTTGAATTTTATGAAAAAAGATGTTTTGGTGATAAAGTGGGGAAAGTATATATAATAGGTGGTGGTTCCCAGCTTAAAGGACTGGGTGCTTATTTAGAAAGTGTTCTACAAGTTCCAGTGTACCATGTAGGTTTACTTAGCATAGATGGAATAAAAATAAATGAAGGCTTAGATGGTGACAGACTTAATTATCTTATAAATTCTGTTGGAATAACGCTATCTTAAAAATTATATTTTTAAAATAATATATATTTTATATTTAAAACGGCAAAGAATTGCCGTTTTTTTAATGCAAATTTTTGATACAACATATAAAAAGAAGGGAAAGATTAATATAGAAAATGAAGATGAGGAGAATGGTAAATGGACAAAGCTTTAAATGAGAATAAAGAGAATCTTAAAGGAAAGACTGCTAGTCAGTCTGAAATAGAGATGACACAATTAGTACTTCCTAATGATACAAACATTTTAGGAAATTTATTAGGTGGCCAGCTAATGCATTGGATTGATATTGCAGGTGCTTTGGCTGCATCAAGACATTCTAATAAAGTAGTTGCTACTGTTGCTTTAGACAGCCTTGATTTTAGGCATCCTGTACGCTTAGGAGAAATGGTAATATTAAAGGCAAGGCTTACTTGGGTAGGTAGAACTTCTATGGAGGTAAGTGTAGAAGTCTATGCTGAAAATATGAAGACAGGGAATACTATACTTACAAATAAAGCTTTTATATCTTTTGTAGCTTTAGATGATGACGGAAAGCCAACGGAAGTACCGCCGTTGATTTTAGAGACAGAAGAAGAAAAAAGAATCAATAAAGAAGCAGAAAAAAGACGTGAATACCGTCTGAAAAGAAGAAATAAGGAATAATTCGCAAAAAACTTCATTACAATTACATTTATATCAAGAACATTACATGCACACCAAAAGTCTGCCATAAGAAGTTTATAAGTGGTAGACTTTTTTGGTATAAATATAGGCTGTAGCCTTTAATTTACAAGCAATACGCTGTAACTAGAGGCTTACTAATTGTCGATATATTTATTAAGAGGTGTATTTTTTATGTATAAAGGAAAGATAGTAAAAATAGTAGGCGATGAAGCTATCGTAATGGTAAAAGACTATGAGCTTATTCGTATTAAAAGACGGGATGGTATGACTGTTGGGGAAGAAGTTGAGTTTTCCACAGAAGATATTATCTTTAATTTTGCGCGCATTTCAGACTTTCAAGGCAAAGATGCATCAGA
>JGI24709J26583_10001900_pt1 | contig 17514 bp, 12 predicted proteins | sample BioPla2DNA1_FD_26583 | JGI IMG/M metagenome (IMG submission 26583) | reverse complement strand
TGATAGAAATATGGGGTAAGATAGAGGTCGATGAAATTCTCAAGATGATCGAATCCATATCTGATGCAAAATAATATATCCTCATACAGATTAAGAAGGAAATGTCTTACTATTTGAGAGATAAAAGCATTTTTAAAACATACCATTGTATCCAAAGTTTTTAAATATTTTCTTCTTTAATTTTAAATGAAAAAATTTTATAAAAACTTGTAGGGAAAATGTCGGTTAAAACGATTATTATAGTATAGCCGTAAAATCTAAATCATATAGAAAGGCGTGATACAAATGAAGCTCAAAAAAATAGTAGTTATACTGCTGTCTGTTATTTTTATTATTCCACAAAACATTCCGGTATTAGCATCAGCACAAGGATTGCCGGAAACAGGTCAGGACAGTAGTATCAATATGTCTATAACCCCATGTTGGATGCATGTTGACTGCGTCACTCTTGACTTATCATTTAGCAGCGGACAGGCTCACTGCTATGGCAGAATTTTAGCAGCAAGGGGTACAACAGCCATAAATGCAACCTTTACACTTGAGCGAAAATGCTCCTATGGCTGGACTGTGGCAAATACATGGAGTAGAAGTTCAGTTACTGATTCTCTGACATTTTATACCACCAATGTCGCATATGAGGGATTTGAATACCGCTTTTCTGTTACGGCAACTGTAATAAGAAATGGTGTATATGAAGTTGTGAGTTCTTCAGTAGAAGCTACATATTAATCTGTCCAAATCAAAAACAATGTATGGGGAGCATTGTAATTGATTGGAGTTGACCTTATAAGTCTCTCAAAGCAGCGTTGGTCATAGTTTTTAATTAATATGTAGAGCCTTCTAACAAAGCATCTATATTAAAAAAGAAAGAACATATCTGCCCAGCTAATATGTTCTTTCTTTTTATTATTCCTATTATCATTCTTTAACGTAAATACAGCATAGGATTTACTGTTTCTTCTCCTTCCAACACCATAAAATATAAGTTACTGCCTTCTACGGTATAGTATTTTGTAGGTTCATTTATTGTCCCAATAACTTCACCCTCTGACAATCTGTCACCAATCTTATGATCTACATTNGCCAGCTGACCATAAAGCAGGGAGTACCCATCACCGATATCCATAGTNACCGTAAGTCCGGTCACNGGATCATCAAAAATATCTGTAATAACTCCGGTTGTTGCTGCCTTAACTTCCGTACCAACCTCAGCATCTATAATAATTGCCGGGTTAACCTTAAACTGCATAAGAGTAGCATAATAAACCAAATGGTCCATACTATAATTCATAATTACATTGCCATCTACCGGCCAGAGAAGACCCGCATCAACATCAAAGCTTAATGGTATGGCGTTCTTAACCGTAACACCGGCGGTTTCTACTGCCGTTGGCTGCTCCTCTATATCCTGTTCTATTGCTGCGGTTACAGTCTCATCGACATCTGCAAGATCAATTCCGTTCTCTTCTTCTTCNGTAAATACATCAAACTCCAAAAGATTGTCATTATGAACGATATCCTGACTGCCCGGAGTATTCTCGGATTCAAGGCTTGTCCCCTCATTATCAGCAAGCTGATCCGATGTGTCGTTATTATCCGTCTGTAGATTGTTCTCATCATCAGCTGCCATGCTGTTATCCGGTTCATTCAAATCCACAAAATTTTCACCTTTATCCTTTTGATTAGAGGACAAATTGGAACCAATGAGAGCTACTGCAGCTATAGCGATAATACCGACAAATAATAACACATAATAACCTTTGCCTTTGAAAAACTCAGCTAATCTGTTTTTTTTCACTGTTATCACCTCAAGATATATTCTTCTCACATAATAGTTGATTTATACCTAAGTCACATTTATAGGGTGTGATTTTCACTCTCCAATAAATATCCCAACTTATTTAATTAATATCTCCATTTCATTATTTTTTAATCGCATTTCGATACAGATATTATTGACTTTTTTTAATAAAGTTATAAAATAAAAACATGCGGATATAGTTCATCGGTAGAATGCAAGCTTCCCAAGCTTGAGAGGCGGGTTCGATTCCCGTTATCCGCTTAAAAAGAGATAGGCAGGTATCACCTGCCTATCTCTTTTTAAGCGATTATAAAAGGTAAGCCGGAAGAATAAAAGTGCGAACCCATTTGTGAGCATCTTTTATTCTTCCTAAGAGTTGACCGTGTTTACACGGACAACTCTTTTTCCCGATTATCCGCGTAGCGAATATACCAATTCCATTACCCCTTTTTCACAGTGACAGAAACCTTAAATGTCTTTGTCTTTCCGCTATAAAGGGTAACCGTGACCTTAATATCAACTTTTCCGGCCTTCTTAGCGGTTATTTTACCTGAATCATCGACAGTTGCAATCTTCGTATTTCCTGATTTATAGGTAACCATTACTGCACCTATTGCACTGCCGGATGTTTTATCCTTAAGATCTTTAACCCTCTCTAATGTTTTGGGCAAATTAATCTCTATAGTTGCTTTACTTTTATCCTTCGATCCTAGGGTCAGAGTAACCTTCTTAGGTGTTACACTGATTTGATTTCTTAAGGAGGTTATTGCACCGGCACTTGCCTTCTTTGGAAGAAGTACATATTCTGAGCAGTGGATAATATTTATTGTGATATAGCCCTCGCTGTCTACCACATAGTTGGAGCTGTATGGTAATGTGTCAAGCTTTCCTGTTTCAGAATTATAGTAATACAGATATAGCTTGTCTCCCTCTTTATATCCCATATCACCCACATACATTCTTACACTTGCCTGTGCAGGCAAATCACCCTTATGTCCGAAGGATATAACCAAGCTGTTTTGATTTTTCTCCTCTGACGGTGTTTCTAATTCCAACAGCTCTGATAGATCCTCATTATCGGCTGCTTTTTGTATGCTAAGCGAAATGTCCAGCTCGGATATCTCTCTATCCATAGCTGCCATATCACTGCCGCTAAAGCTCCATGAATATTTTTCTCTGCCGTCTTCATCCTTTATTGAAATTTTGATATCCGTCTCTGTATCCTTGGCTGCATTAAGCAAATCCGGATCTATCATTATACGGCTATCTGCTTCCGTGCTGTTTTGTGTTATATTGACATTTATATCTGTAATTCCATCGTTAAGTATTTTATCTATAAGCTCTTCGGTATTAATCGAAGTGGTTACCTGTCCCGTACTATTCGATACCTTAGCATCCAGCTCTATTACAGAACCTGTAGGTGTTGATGTTGGAACTACAGTCGGAACAGGTGATGAAGCAGGTGCTGACGAACCTCCTCCTGAAGACGGTGGCGTAGGCGGCGTAATTTTACTAAATGTAGCGGTTATGGTTTGATTATCCGTTACATTGGTGAAGGTATAACTGCTTATCGCACCCATATTTACGCCGTTTACCATCACGGAGGCACTTTTATATCCTGCTGCCGGTACTATGGTAAATGTTTGACTTCCATTGGCATTTACCGATATTTCACCGCTGGGTGTTATAGTACCGTTTTCTCCGGCACTTGCTGTGATAATATATGTGGCTTCAGATATTACGAAGGTCTTTATTACTGTTCCTCCATAACTACCCATTCCGGTAATGTATACGGATGCCGTACCGGGATTAATATTGTTATTATAGCTGACGTTATAATCGATACCTTCTATTAATGGTGTCGAGCCATTAATCCCCACCACGCCGTGTCTTATTTCACTGCCTGTATAGTTTATATCGTCTGCATTAATTAAAGAAAACCACTCATCCCTTAATCTGACAGAAAGCCTACCCATACTGTTTATTCCGTAGTTGCTGTCATTTATCTCAAACTTTGAGATATCATTTGCCGTCAGTGTATAGCCTGCAGCCGGCTGAATAATCTGATCACCGATGGGATAATAATACTCATATGTGTCCGGCACAATGTAATTAACTTTTGATACTGTTATTGTGGGAATATCTTCTGATAAGCTGTCACACACTGTTATATACGACTTATATGTAATATCATCATAAGAATCGTACCAATCATTTAGCGACACCTCATTATCACCGGAAATTGACGCATTGCCATAAACAGTAAATGTACCTATAGCAACATTAACTCCTCTTCCAAAGGTGTATTCGTCATCATCATATCCTGTGTTACCGTATATTTCTCCTCCGGACATTGTTGTATTGCCATAATAAAGACCTAAACCGGCTCCAAAGGTCGCTGTATTATTGTAAATGCTGCCGCCTGAAATATTCAGGGTGCCGTATTCGTTGATTATGCCGCCTCCATAAGAAGCCTTGTTATTATGAATGCTTCCGCCTGATATATTAACTAAGCCCATGTAGTTGTATATACCGCCTCCACCATTATAACCATAATTAGCGGTTTCATTATATCTGATGCTTCCTCCAAGGATATCGATACGCCCATAATCATTATATATTCCTCCCCCAAGGCTGTTTGTCTTATTATACTGAATAACTCCACCCTTCATAAGGACGCTTCCACAATTCTGTATACCTGTGTTATAATTCGAATAATTCTTTTCCAGAACTATTCCGTTATTTAGAATAAGATTACCTTCATTATAAATTATAGGTCCATAAACCATTCCATCCTCTATATAACCATTGATAGTCAATAGGGCTTGTTCAGGTTGATCATTAAGCTCACTTTGACCTAATTCCAGTTGTCCGTATACTTCAAACATAGTATCAAGAAACTCGGAATTTCGTGAAATAGTATATGGATTGTCTTCATTTATAAGCTTTATAGAACCATAAATCTCCAGCGGAACATTTATTTCAATATCGGAGCATAGGTGAACTGCTCCAACGCCTCCATTGCTCTCTATTTCTGACACCGCTTTTGCTAATGTGGCAAATGGTGATGCCTTTGAACCCGTATTGCTGTCACTGCCATTTTCTCCGGCATCTACATAATATTCAGCATAAAAGCCACTATATTCCAATGCACCGTCTTGATTTATTATGTAGTCTTCTGCATCGAGCAAAAACTTACTATAATTATTCGAAAGGATAGCATCGCTGCCCTCAAGAATCCGTCTCCCTGGCATATATCTGCTTGTTGTCAGCAGGATGCTTTTACTATCGGATAAGTCTGAATCTATATATATAATTGAATTATCATCAAGCATTAGCTTATTGGTCCTATCATCATTCATTGGAATGGAGGCGTCCGCGGACAAATGAATGATTCCTTCATTATACACAGCCACTCCATCATCTGAGCTATTATTCTCAATAACACCACCGCTCATTATAAAGGTGCCCTCTGACTTATTATATAATGCCCCGGCCTCGTCACCGAAACAGTTAATAATTTCGCCTCCCTCCATAATAAATATGCCCTTGTTATAGACTCCACCGTAATAGTATCCTCGACAATTAGCAATAGCACCACCATACATATAGAAGGTTCCAGTATTATCAATCCCACCTGTATATGATTCAGCCTCACCGCCAAATAGTTTTAGTTCTACACCGGAATATAGTTTAAGCTCACCATCATTATAGATAATTGTTTGCCCATTCTCGTTTCCTATAATAAGCTTCTTTTCATCGGAAATACCCTCTTCCATACTGCCAAGAGAAAGACGTCCTGACCAATAAATATTTAACGTACAGCCGCTTCTGCCTGATATGGTATATGTTTCTGATCTGTCATTTAAAATTGTAATATCACTCGTAATTTCAAGTGGATAATTCAGAGTTATATCTGATCGAATATTGATTATACCGATTCCTATCGTATCGTCTATTATATCCGCAGCAGCATACAATGTTCTAAATGGCTTTTCTTCTGTACCGTCACTATCATCATCCGGATAATTTGCATCTACATAATAGACAGGTGTCTCACCAATAAACTTAATATCACCCAGTTCTGTTATTATAAAGTCTCTGTTCGAAAGTATAAAGTTAGAGTGATAATTCTCAACAGCATTCTCATCACCAAAAAGTATTAAGTCCCCGTTTCTAAATCCATCCTTGCATATTAGTATCTGATTATCATCGCTTAACTCAAGGTCATTTTTTAGATTGATAGTAACATAATCCATACCATATATAAGATATATTCCATTACTATCTTCTTCTCCTATAGGTATGATAGGATTTTGTGACATATTAAGTTCAGAAGAATTCACGATACTATATGTATTATCACTGATAATTCCTCCTGATAAATTCAAAATCCCTTGATTCCAAATACCACAGCCATAACTGCCTATAAAGCCGCTTATAGTACCCCCCGACATGTTTAGAGTACCGTTATTTATGATTCCGTATAGACCATACTCAGATACAGCACTTATAGTACCCGATAGGAAATTTACTGTTCCACTATAACTATTATATATAGCTACTCTATTAGTAACTGATATGGATGCACCATCTATATTTATAACAGAATTATCGTTATAAATAAATTCATCCGCAACAACCGCTTCTTGTATTGATAAACCATGATATAAATTCAACTCACCGTCACGAGAATATATCAGGTTATACATATCTTCTCTATCATTCCTAATAATCAACTCTCCGGTTGTTTGTTCCATATCTCCTAATGCTAATTTTCCTTCAAGCACCCCAAACAGAAAATCATACCAATCGTCTGTTATTCCATTATCAATGGCTCTATCAAAACCATCCGTCTTTATAGTAATATCGGAGGTTATGAATATAGGCTCTTCCAATTCAATATCCGATGTTAGGATTATAGTGCCGGGTGCCGCGCCTATTTTATCCAGCGCACCCTCAATCGTACGCAGGGGCTCTTCGCCGGTGGTACCGCTCGCGTTGTCATCTCCATCCTTATGTACATAATATACCTTCTCTCCGCCGATATATTCTGTATAGCCGCTGCTGTCTATTCCAAAATCATTATCATCTAATTTAAACTTTGAAATAATATTTTCAGTTAGCGGAGAACCGGATAATATTCTTATCCCTTCTCTAATACTATAAAGGTCTATGGTTAATTCTTCTATATTATCTAATGATCCGTTTACATTAATGTAAGGTTCATATTCATCATTTTTAAGGATAATATCAACTTCACCTTCATCTCCCGATATTATGGCATCATCACTTATAGTAATTGGATTATCCGATTCTATGATAATACCGCTATTGCCTGTTATTTCACCGGCTGATATCGTTAAGCTGCTGTCGGAGCGACTGTCAAAATTACCGATGACAAATACGTAATCCACCTGATTACCGCTTATAATTCCACCGGTCATGTTAAAGCTGCCATTATACACATATGCTAAATACCATGTCTCATTATTAATTATATTTCCTCCGCTTAAGTTAAACTCTCCGCCGCTCACATATAATGTGTAATATGATGGCAGGTTATTGGCTATTGTTCCCCCTGTCATATTATAGGTTCCATAGTTCATAATAACAACATCACCGTTATTCTCTGTTATATAACCATCATTCATAGTGACAGTTCCGTCGTTAGTAAAACAATAGTCGGAATTATTGCAAATGTTGCCTCCCTCCATAGTCATTTCGCTCGCGTTATATATTCCTCCGCCGGCCCATCCACAACTATTGGATGATACGGTGCCATCATACATAGTCATTATTCCCGAATTAAATATTCCTCCGCCTCTACTCTCACATGAATTACCGGTAATGACACCTCCGTTAATATTCAGTATATCATTATTATAAATACCTCCTCCGTCACCGGAGGCATTAATACTGTTCGTTATCATAGTATGAGCATTTACATTTAAGGTTCCGGAAAAAACCTTAATAAGAGCACTATCAGCCGGTATATTACAGCCATCAAAAACCAATTCCGTCTCCGGTGATCCTTCAACAGTCAAAGTGGCATTATAGCCTACTTCAATCAGGCTGCCGCTGTCGGAGCTTCTTGATACTGTGATGGCACTTCCGGTTACAGTGGGTGCCACTGTAATGCTTATATCATATGGATCTCTGCCCGGGTAGCTGAATTCAACAGGTGATGCCTCTGTTGTATCTCCAAGCATAATAATGTTATAGCTTCCCGCAGTATTGTCGAAGATATCATCAGCCGCTTCCTTAAGCGTAGCATAAGGCTCTTCATAAGTACCCGTATTGCCTTCCGCAGCGTTCGGTCCTCCTACATATATCTCTTCTGGAACTATACCTGCTCCCATATAGCCTGAACCGTCATAAGCATATGCATTATTCTGAAGTATACCTAATATCATGCAAATGCACATAAGGACAGCCAGCCCCTTCATCCTTTTTAATCGCAACATTTTATAATACCCTCCTTAACAAAATAAATCCGCAAACTCCTAGTTATTGACTAAAATTTTATTATAAGGGTATTATAGCAGTAATAGATTGATTTGAAACTGTACTAAAGTACAGTCCAAGATGTATTTTTATACCAAAATGTACTTTTTATTAACCTTTTATCATCAAAAAAAGCCCTTGCCCCTGCTATTGCTGGGACAAAAGCTTATACTTCTGCGGTGTCACTCTAATTGCCGTATAAAATACGACTACCCTTTATGTATAAAAAAATTAACCTATCAAATATGCATGTCTTTTACTTGGAATAGAGCTCCTCATGCAGCTCATAATACCATCCTTCTGCTTCCCTCATTTTATCTTCCATCTCGTCCAAGAATTTTACCTGAATAAGTCTTTCCAAACGCTTAACAACATCCTGTGGCATATGCTTTGATATATGCAGCAGATAATGGTATGGATATAAAGGGATATGCTTTAATCTCAAAAACATAACAAGCGGCTCTATAACATATTTATTATAATAAGCATAGCATTCTGCATAAGAGCCTCTTCTTATATATTTTCTTACCCGATTATGCTGACTATATCTATAGTCGCATTCCTGTTTACAGTTTTCTTTATTTTTGAGGATTTCCTGAGGATTCGCTTCCTTAAATTGAATAACATTGTCCTTATCAAAGATAACCCTTGCTCCTTCTACGATATCACCCTTTATGAAATAATATTCATTTCTATCTCTTGAATGAAGCTGCCAGTTAAAATCAATTACCAAATATGGACTTGAGCCCTTTATATGATATACAATCTGTCCCAGCTTAGGATGATCATTACCTGTTTCATCCCGCTCATCCAATTCCCCAAATTTTCTTAGAGCTATTTCAACATGCTCCAAAGCTTCTTTTACATAATTATCATCAACATCAATCCAGTAATCAATATCCGAATACTCATCGGCATAACCCATAGCATATAAACCCTCTAGCCAAAATGCATATATGTATGACAGAGGCTGTAGCTCATTTTTCAGTGATTCTGTTATATCCTTTTCTGTTATCATTATGTCCTCCAATATATGTTTATAATATAAATACGGGCTCTACATCCCCTGTATCTCCTTCACATACTTTACAAACCTCGCAATTGTCCAAATTCTTTCCTGTCTGTCTCTTGGATAACATGAAATATACGGTTTTGGTACAACAAGGATCACACGTTCATCCTGCATTTCGTCCATCTGTGCCGGTGAAACTCCTTGCTGTAGTGTGCATAGAAACTTATCTTTTCCTCTAAGTCTGTTTGCTTCATTTATAACCTGTCTCCAGCGATCTTTACATGTTGTCTTTGCCGCCAATAGACTTAATTTATCTGTAGGAAATTCCATGTCATGATATGCTTTTTGAGAAGGGAATATAAAGTCCGGCTTTTTGTTCCCCTCCGTTACCGCTTGAGCCGTATACTTTATCTCATTAGCGTCAAAAACTGCTCTCAGATGGTGTTCCAAGCTTCTTCCCGCTCTGCTTTTCCTTCGGTTTAAAACAGAATTTGCAACTCTAACAAATTCTTCGACCGAGGAAAAGCCTGCTTTTACTATAGTTCCAAATCTGCTCTGTTCAATTGCTCTAAATATGGTATATTCCATACTGGTCCATTCAATAATCTTCTTATCGGGATTTGTACACATATACTCAATATGATTATATAATTCATTAGCTATTGTTTGTGCCGCTTTCGACATTTCTTCGGTTTCCGGAAAATCAACCTGTAATTCTGATATGTATTTTTCGATAGCAATGCGTTCTCTTTTATCCTGTTGGACACCACCGGCTCCAAACAGGCAATTTGTTTCAGTCGGGCTAATTCCAAATGTATCAAGGAATTCCTCAATATCCTCTTCCGTTTCAAGTATATATCCGGAATAATCATCATCTGATTGTTTTGTAAAGACAAATAATGCCCCTGTTTGCTCAGGTCTTAACAGCGGAAATCCTCTCCCGAACTTTGTTATTCTAAGTTCTTTTTTACTGCTATAGTATGTAAATGTACTCTCTGTCCAAAAATCATTTTGCCAGATAATTTTTATATTTCTTTTCAGAATGCTATCTGCCGGTAATTTCTCTGTAAACATCATGTTTTTTGCCGACACTGAAACAAGTATTCCACTCTGATGACCACCGGTAGCACCGGTGTCATTTGCAGACAAAAACTTGCAAAAGGCATATTCACTGCTCACTGCCGATTCAATTGCTTTATTAAGAATTGCTGATGTCATCAAATCACCTTCCTTGATTTCTCTATTCTATTCTCAAGAAATGTTATTTCATTAATAATCAGCTTTGCTACATCAGCAATCAATGGTACTACCACCGAATTACCAAACTGCTTGTAAGCCTGTGTATCTGATACCGGAATAATAAAGGTTTCAGGAAACCCCTGCAGTCTCGCACATTCTCTAGGGGTCAGACGTCTTGGATTTTTCCTGTTTTGTGCTATCAGTATTTCCGAACCGTCCTTATAATACCTAGCACTTAATGTTCTTGATATGCCATCCAAAGGAGCAATGCCGTATCCAAACCCATTTCCCACTGCCTTATGTTTTGCCGAGTAATTTTGCAGATATGTCCAAAGCTTATCTGACAAAGTATATTTTTCATCTACTTCTTTTTCAAGAATATCTCTCATTACCTGTTTCGGTTTGGTCGGTGTAATATCAAAATTAAAATTCACATCATCTCCATAACGTTTCATGTCAAATCCAACAATAATTATACGTTCTCTATGCTGCGGAACATAATTTTGCCCATCCAATATATCATAAAATACTTTATATTTTAACTCAGCNAATGATTCTTCTATTATCTTAAAAGTTCTCCCTTTATCGTGACTCTTTAGGTTCTTAACATTTTCCAACATAAATGCCTTTGGANGCTTCTCTTTTAATATTCTGCATACGTCAAAAAATAATGTTCCCTGTGTCTTATCCTCAAACCCGGTTTTTCTGCCCATGCTAACCTTTTTAGAAACTCCGGCTATTGAAAAAGGTTGACAAGGAAATCCCGCAACCAAAATATCATGTTCCGGAATATCCTTTGCATCAACCTTGGTAATATCTCCATCCGGTTTTTCNCCAAAATTAGCATAATACGTTTGCTGACAATATTTATCCCATTCACTGGAATAAACACACTTTCCGCCAACCTGTTCAAATGCCAGTCTTATTCCACCGATACCTGCAAAGAGATCTATAAATGTAAACATTGGTTTTTCCCTGTCTTTTTGCTTCTTCTTTTTATCTGTTATATAGTACGCAACCGCTTCTCTGACACATTCCTGCACAGACTGATCCGTTTCTTTTGAAAATAAATTTAACTCTTCGAATAAATAATCGTCTACTCTCAAATGAATTTGCTTCATCCAATCACCTCGGGGAAATAATATATACCAATTCTTTCCCATTTATTATACAACAGTATACCTAAAAAGGCAATTAATATTTTAGAACATTTGTTTGTATACACTGTAAAATATGCCGTTGAAATGCATCGCCATAGTTATCGAATTTTTTCTCACTGTTTGTAATAGCCATAGCCTGATATAATTATATCTCTTAAACAAAAAACCCGAGTATGCCCTATTTAATCAGCATACCCTTTCTATTATCAAGCTTATTTTGACTGTATTTTCTTAATCAGTGCTTCTTGCAGCACCTGTGAAAAATTAATTCCGCGAGGCATTGCCTCATTATTAAGCCATTCCGGAATTGTCAGCGTCTTTGTGCAATAACAACATATTTCGACGTGTTATATTATAGTTTGACAGTTAAAACATGTATGGTGTTGTGCATTACTATTAACTTACCATCTTCTTCATCAACGCTGCTATCTTCTCTTCTGACTTGTAACCCGGTGCATTCTCTACCCCTGTCAGTATATCAATAGCATGAGGTTTACTCTGAGAAACAATGTCAGATACATTATCAGGCTTTATCCCGCCTGCCAGTATCAGAGGTATATTTGTGATTCTGTTAAGCTTATTAAAAAGATTTAGATTAATGGGTGTACCCGTTCCTCCGGGCATGTGTTTGGTATATGAATCTATTAATATGGCCGAAATATCTGTATTCTCCAGCTCCTTAACCGCATCAAGGGGATTGCCGTTTCCATATGCACACACTCCATCCTTGTCTATACGCAAAGCCTTAATAGTCTTTATACCATACTGTTTTAGTTCTCCGGAGATCAACTGCACTTCTTCCAATGTCTCATTGTAATGAAGCTGCACATAACCCGGCTTAATGTCTTTTGCCAGTCTTAGTATTTTCTCGACCGAACCGCCGGTTACCATACAGGTGTTTACATGTTGTGATACAGAATTTATCAAGTCCTTAGCTGTCACAGCAGGCATATTCCAAGGAACAGGGATCGGATATTCTACCACAAAACCGAGAATATCCACCTTATGCTTTATACATATCAAAGCATCCTTCTGATTCGTTATTCCACATATCTTAACCCTTGTCATTTGTCTTCCTCTTTACTCCTGTTTTATTAACATTGATTTTGGCAGATATTGAAATAAATGTTCAAGCACGCCGGAGCGAGCTTGAACATTTATTTAAACTGATTATCCTTTAATATCAGTATATGGATAAGCTAATTGCTTATATTTTCTTACAGGGTTCTCTGCCTGCAATATAGCCGTTCCAACCAAAACTCCATCTGCTCCGGCTGATATTGCACGCATCACATCAGCCTTACCCATAATACCGCTTTCACTGAGTAAAAATGTATCCGGTTTTTTATATTGACCCAGCAGCTCCGTCATACCGACATCTCCGTTATCTATCTCGTATTTCAGTATGTTGCGGTTATTTATTCCTATAAAAGAAACATTAAGCTCATTCACCATTTGCATCTGTGTATAGTTGCCTACTTCTACCAAGGGTTCAAGTCCATTCGCCAATGAGAATTCAATAAGCTCTATAAGCTGATTCCTGTCAAGAATCGACGTAATTAAAAGAACTGCATCCGCTCCCGCTTTCTTACTGTCCTTTATTTGCTGCTTTGTCTTGATGAAGTCCTTACGAAGCACCGGCACCAAAGTCTTCTCAGCAATTTTCTCCAACAGCTTAAGTGAACCTCCGTAATGCTCCTGTTCTGTTACTACAGATATTGCGGGTGCACCGGCTTCCTCCATAAACAGAGCATACTCCACAGGATTTCTTTCTCTCATCAGNTTCCCTTCCTTAGGTGAGAACAGCTTTATGTCNGGAACTACAGGTATATATCCTTCCTGATACTTTTTCCGAAGAGCCTTTGAACATACTCTTGTCTCATAGATACTGTCGTTTTCTAACATTTTCATTCCTTCCTTACACATCATTTGTTCATGATGTTCCATTGTAATTATCACCAGTGGTGTCATCTCATATATTGTATACTCTGCTGTCCCTTAGTAAGCAGCATATGCATGTGATGCCTCTATCAGTTGGTTAAGCTTCTTTTCAGCCTTGCCACCGGCTATTATCTCTGATGCCAGCTTGATACCTTCTTTAAATGATGACGCCTTGCCTCCTATCATGAGTGCTCCTGCTGCATTAAGCACAACCGCATTGTGGCGGGCTCCCTTATCCTTCCCGGAAAAAACATCTCTGATCATAACCGCATTTGCCTGCGGAGTTCCTGTGGCAATATCCTCTAATCTGCATCTTTCCAGTCCGAAATCTTCCGGTGCAATTTCATAGCTTGTAATATTGCCGTTATTTATTTCGTTTATTCTTGTTTTTCCCAAGAGAGAAATCTCATCCATCCCATCCATTCCATGTACGATTAGTGCTCTTGTATAACCTACTTCTTTAGCAACACTGGCCACTGTCTCTACCAGCTCCAAACGATATACTCCCAGTACATGTCTGGATGCTTTCGACGGATTAATCAAAGGTCCGATAATAGTATAGAAGATGGTTTTGATTCCAAGGTCTCTTTCGGGCAAAAGCACCTTTCCCATAACCGGATGAAACAGGGGTGCATATAGGAAAGCGATTCCCACTTCCTCAATCTGCTTTTCAACTCCCCTAGGTGTCTGATTAATCTGTACGCCAAGAGCTTCCAACACATCTGCACTGCCTGAAAGACTGGATATCGATCTGCTGCCGTGCTTTGCCACAGGGATTCCTGCCGCGGCCGCAACAAGGGCAACTGCTGTGGAAATATTAAATGTACTTAAACCTCCGCCTGTTCCGCATGTATCCATCAGCTCTTCACTGACATTTGGATTGATTCTGATACAGTTATCCCTCATGGCTTTTGCAATCGCTGTAATTTCAGTTAAGGTTGGTCCCTTCATCAGTAATGCCACTAAGAATCCGGCTATCTGTGCTTCATTTATATCGTCATTTTTTATCGCTACAATTAGATTATATGCTTCCTCTGATGTCAAATCTTCCTTAACCGTTAATTTCTTCATTATATTTTTAATCATTATACTGTCCCCTCTTCATATATATTTTATGATTTATCCTTAATAGCTGCAAGCATAGATTTTACATAATCTATTACAGGTTCTATACACTCATTACCGTGCCTCTCTATTATCCTAACTATGGCACTTCCTACTATTACCCCGTCGGATATTTCCGCCATAGCCCTTGCCTGTTCGGGCGTAGATATGCCAAATCCGATTGCACAGGGAATATTCTTTACGGATTTTACACTGCGAACCATCTCTAAAGAATCAAGACCTATATTCTGTCTTACACCGGTTACCCCAAGAGATGACACACAATAGATAAATCCCTCCGCATCAGATACGATATTGCCTATGCGTTCCTTTGAGGTTGGTGCTATCATCGATATATATGTAATACCATGCTTATTGCAATACGGTCTGATCTCGTCTCTTTCCTCATAGGGCAAATCAGGTATAATTATTGCATCTACCCCGGCTTCCTTACAGTTACGCATAAACCGATCGGCTCCGTAGGAAAATACAGGATTCACATAAGTCATAAATGCAATCGGTACATCGCAGGTCATCCTAATCCTCTTTACCATATCGAATATTTTATCCGTTGTAGTTCCTGAAGACAGAGCACGGACATCCGCTGCCTGTATCACAGACCCCTCAGCCACAGGGTCGGAAAAAGGAATCCCCAATTCAATTAAATCCACACCGGCATCAGCCAGCTTATAAACAAGCTTCTCTGTCACCTCAATCGTGGGATCACCCGCTGTAATAAACGGAATAAATGCCTTTCCATTTGAAAATGCTCTTTCAATCCTATTCATAAATATCTTCCCCCTTATACCTTGCTATCGCAGCCACATCCTTGTCTCCTCTGCCTGACAGGTTAATGACCATAATTTTATCCTTATCCATAGTGGGAGCCAGCTTCATTGCATAAGCTACGGCATGAGCACTTTCTACAGCAGGAATAATCCCTTCTATCCTTGAAAGATATTCAAAAGCCTCCACCGCTTCCTTATCTGTAACCGGTACATACTCCGCTCTCTTTATATCTTTAAGATATGAGTGTTCCGGTCCTACCCCCGGATAATCAAGTCCTGCAGATATAGAATAAACCGGTGCAATCTGTCCGTATTCGTCCTGACAAAAATATGACTTCATACCATGGAATATTCCCACTCTGCCCGTTGCCATGGTGGCTGCAGTTTTATCAGTATCCACACCAAGTCCCGCAGCTTCACAGCCAATCAGCCTTACCTCGGGATGCTCTATGAACTCATAGAATATGCCCATGGCATTGCTTCCTCCGCCGACACAGGCAAGAACCACATCCGGAAGCCTGCCTTCGGCTTCAAGCATCTGCTCTTTAACCTCTCTTCCTATAACACTCTGAAAATCTCTTACTATCTCCGGAAAAGGATGAGGTCCCATCACTGAACCCAGTACATAATGAGTATCATCTATTCTGGTACTCCATTCACGGAATGTTTCATTTACCGCATCCTTCAGGGTCTGAGTGCCGGAGGTAACCGCATGTACTTTTGCTCCAAGAAGCCTCATCCGATATACATTAAGAGCCTGACGCTCAGTATCCTCTTTNCCCATAAATATCTCACATTCAAGACCTAAAAGAGCTGCAGCTGTTGCTGTTGCGACACCATGCTGACCTGCNCCGGTTTCAGCTATTACTCTGGTTTTTCCCATTTTCTTTGCCAGCAGTACCTGTCCCAGTACATTGTTGATTTTATGAGAGCCGGTATGATTTAGATCCTCTCTTTTTAGATAAATTTTTGCCCCTTTCAGATTCTCTGTCATGTTCTTCGCGTAATACAATCTGCTCGGTCTGCCTGCATATTCCGCCAAAAGACTGTTAAACTCCCTTATAAAGCTCTCATCTTTTTTATAGTGGTTATATGCCGCCTCAAGCTCAATAATTGCATTCATCAATGTTTCGGGTATATATTGCCCACCGTAAATTCCATATCTTCCTTTTTTCATTACTTCCTCCCATTCTCATATTCTCTTATATTAGTTATTATTTCTCTTATCATTTCTGAGTCTTTGTATCCGTTCTTCTCTACCCCGCTGCTGATATCTACAGCATAGGGATGAAGCTGTGCAATCGCCTGCCGCACATTGTCATTATGAATACCCCCTGCCAAAAAATATGGCTTTTTCGTCCGACCTACCGCCGACCAGTCAAAGGTTTCACCGCTTCCGCCATATAATTCCTCATGATAGGTGTCAAATAACAAAAAGTCACTGTTTCCACAGCTGTTCGTACGAAAACTTTCTCTGTTCTTTATTCTGATGGCTTTTATGACCGGATTTGGTATCTTCTGTTTCAACTCTCTGATATAACCGTCATCTTCATCCCCGTGAAGCTGGACAAGATCAATAATCCCCAACCTGCACAGCTTGATAATCCGGCTGATATCTTCATTAACAAATACTCCGACTGCAGATATTTTTGGATCAAGTTTTAACTTTAACTCCCTGGCCTTACTGTCATCCACCTGTCTTTTACTCTCTGCAAATATAAAACCAATATAATCCGGTAAATACTCATTCACAGCCTCAATATCCTCCGGTCTCGTTAAACCGCATATCTTGATTTTCGTCATGTTATGCCTCCAAGCCCGTCCTCATAGCACTTAACAGCTCTTTTCTGTTTTCGCTTCGCATGAAAACCTCACCTATAAGCACCGCATCTATACCGGCTGACTCAAGCAGCTTTATGTCCTCCCTTGTACGGATTCCGCTCTCGGCTACATATATAATAT
>JGI24709J26583_10001898_pt1 | contig 17528 bp, 15 predicted proteins | sample BioPla2DNA1_FD_26583 | JGI IMG/M metagenome (IMG submission 26583) | reverse complement strand
TTTTTGATTTATCTGGTGGCACAAAAATATTTCCTTCAAGGAATATCAATAAGTGCAGGTGTAAAAGGCTAAAACGTTCTTTTCACGATTGCATAATGGTTGAGCACCAAAATAATTTCGGATTACTTGCCGGATACAAGCTCTCTGGTTTGTATAATAAAAAGCGGTCTAGTTTAAGTGACCAAACCGCTTTTAATATGTCGCACTTGCGACAATGTGTTTTATTACTTGATTTCAACCTTTGCGCCAACTTCTTCAAACTGCTTGGCGATTTTGTCGGCTTCTTCCTTGGTAACGCCTTCTCTGATTGCCTTGGGAGCGGATTCAACGAATTCCTTCGCTTCTTTAAGACCAAGGCCTGCTACTACTTCGCGTACAACCTTGATAACCTTTATCTTCTGGTCGCCAACGCCTACGAGTACGACGTCAAAGTCGGTCTTTTCTTCTTCTTGGGCGGGGGCTGCGCCACCAGCGGCAGGAGCGGCTGCTACTGCTACGGGAGCGGCTGCAGACACGCCGAATTTTTCTTCGAGTTCTTTTACCAGTTCGGACAGTTCAAGCACTGTCATGTTTTCGATTGCAGATAGAATTTCTTCACGTTTCATTTAAATTTTCCTCCATAATTTTTAATTTAATTTTGCCTATGCGGCTTCTTTTTGCTCCTTAACTGCGTTTAGCGCATATAGCAAGGAGCGGAGCGTGGCGCTTAGCACGCCTACGAAATTGCTGATGGGAGCATTCATGCTGCCGAGCATTTTTGCGATAAGCTCTTCGCGGCTGGGAAGCTTGGATAGGGCTATTACGCCATTTTCGTCGATATAGCGTCCCTCGACTATGCCGCCTTTAATCTGCATCTTCTTGGCGTTGTCTTTATTTTCTGATAGGAAATCAGCTACAACCTTTGCGGGGCTAACCGCATCGCCAAACGCAAATGCAGACGGACCTGCAAGCTTTTCTTCAATTTCAGGGATATTTAAATCCGCTATAGCCCTTTTGACCAGTGTGTTTTTAAGCACTCTATAATCTACATTGGCTTCCCTGAACTTTACGCGAAGTTTTGTAATTTCCTCAACTGTAATGCCGCTGAAACTTACAACTACTACGCTTTCGTTATCGTTGAAAAGCTGTTTGATTTCCTCGACCGCCAGCTTTTTTTGTTCTAGATTGCTGGACATTTGTTCACCTGCTTTCCGGCTAAAATAAAACCCTTGTGCTAGGCACAAGGGCAGAAAATACACGCTGCTTGTACCTCGGCGGGCGGTTTCCCTTTACATGCATATAGCATACCTGCTGTCTTTGGCACCGGCTTTAAGCCATTGGTAATCTACCACAATTGTTTTAGAATGTCAAATTTTTTTTGCGATGTTTACTAAACTTTTTTATAACGTAGCCTTTTATGAGTAGATAAAAGAATTTTCACATTGAGTTTAGATGTAATATTGGGTATACTGGCTTTACAGGAGGTGCGTTATGGAGGAGCTTAAAAGGGCGGTACTTGAAAAGGGCATTGTGGTGAGCAATGACATATTAAAGGTAGATATGTTTTTAAACCATAGAATAGATACTAAGCTTGCACTGGCTATGGGGAATTATATTGCGGATTATTTTAGAAACAAAAGACCTAATATAATACTTACAATAGAGGCTTCTGGCATTGCCATAGCCATAACAACCGCAATTGCGCTTGGAAATATTCCGGTAGTATTTGCAAAAAAGGCTGCGGCAAGCAATCAGGGCACTGACAGGCTGCATGCTAATGTACACAGCTTTACTAAGAATAAGGATTATGCGGTTAGCGTTGAGCGCGATTATTTACCAAACGGCAGCCGCGTACTTATAGTGGACGATTTTCTTGCAAATGGAGAAGCTATGAGAGGATTAATCAAAATTACCGAATACGCAAATTGCACACTATGCGGAGCTGCGGTTGCTATAGAAAAGGCTTTTCAAAGCGGCGGAAGAGAGCTTCGCAACCAAGGCGTGGATTTACTTAGTTTATGTAAAATAAAAAGCATTGAAAATGGCAAGATTGTGCTTGAAGATTAATGTCTTTCTTGCCAACTTAAATCAAACAAGTCAACAACTAAAGTGTATGTGTATATTCGGAATAGCTTTTGTTATTCAAAAACGTAACATTCCATCTGCACAACCCTCACTCGAATATAGTTCGGCACATATCGAATGTTTAGCGTAGTTTTGTCATTATTAGTTCGTATATTGTGCGACTTTTTCATTTTTGCCCCTTGCAACATTCATAATTCTAATCTATACTTAATACATCTTTTCTTGCTAGATTCACGCATGAAAGATTTATCATTTGGCGAAAGCCAAAAAAAATGGAGGCTATCATGTTCAAAAAAACTCTCTCTCTGTTCCTAAGCATGGTAATGCTTATAAGCTTGGCTGCTGTACAGGTACATGCAGTTATGCCTGCAGTATCCAAGGAAGATCTTAAAGTCGGTGCCGTATTTATAGGCCCCAGCGATGACGGTTTTACAGGCGCACATTATAACGGCATTGAAAAAATGAAAGAAGCCGTAGGTCTTAGTGACGAGCAGATTCTATACAAATTTAACGTACCCGAAAATTCCGAATGCGAAAGCGCCATGCGCGAACTTGTTGACAAAGGCTGCCAGATTATATTCGGCAACTCCTGGGGCTACATGAACTATATGGAAGAACTTGCAGAAGAATATCCCGATGTAGTGTTTTCACACTGCTCCGGTTACAAAAATAACGGAGTAAACTTCAACAACTATTTTGGCCGCATATATCAAGCACGTTACCTTTCAGGTATAGCTGCCGGTCTTAAAACCACCACAAATAAAATAGGTTATGTAGGCGCTTGGCCGGACAACGCCGAAGTAAACGGCGGTATAAATGCTTTTGCGCTTGGTATACAATCCGTAAACCCGGATGCAGTAGTATATGTAAAATTCATCAACAGCTGGGGAGACCCAACCCTTGAAAAGCAGACAGCTGAAGCGCTTCTCGCGATTGACTGCGATGTTATCGCCCAGCACGTGGACAGCTCAATGCCGCAGGTTGCAGCGCAGGAAGCCGGCAAATTCGGCTGCGGCTACAATACTGACATGACAGCCGTTGCTCCCGATGCACACCTTACCGCCCCCGTTTGGAACTGGGCAAGCGTATACACAGCAGAAATTGAGGATTTAATTAACGGCGTATGGGAACCCGTAAACTATTTCTACGGTCTTAAAGAGGATATGGTTGATATATCTCCCCTTTCAAAGAACGTTGCTGAAGGCACCGCTGAAAAAATAGAGGAAGCACGTGAAAAAATCGTATCCGGTGAGTGGGATGTTTTCACAGGCCCAATTTATAATCAGAATGGAGTAGAAGTACTCAAAGAAGGCGAAACCCTATCCGACGCTGATATTACCGGCACTTTCATGGCAGAGCTGCTTATTAAAGGTGTAAAAGTAGAGTAATTATTATATGTTCTGGCTGCTGCAAATGCAGCAGCCTTTTTTATAAAGGAGCGTTTAATGCAAATAGAAAATCGCCCCGCAGTAATAGAACTTAAAAACCTATCGAAAAGCTTTGGCAAGGTTAAGGCTAACAACAATATTAGCCTTAAACTGTACCCCGGTGAAATACTGGCATTGCTTGGTGAAAACGGTTCAGGAAAAACAACTCTTATGAACATGCTGTCGGGCATATACCAACCCGACAGCGGTAGCATATTGTTAAATGGCAAAACAGTTAAAATAAACTCCCCCAAAGATGCCATAAAACTCGGCATAGGTATGATACATCAGCATTTTAAGCTTGTTGATGTTTTTACCGCTGAAGAAAATATAAAACTGGGCAGCCGCGGAAAGGGAGAGAGCATAAGCGCACGTTCACTTGTCCAAAGCCTTAACCTAAACATAGACCTTGATAAAAAAATATACGATATGTCTGTAAGCGAAAAACAGACGGTAGAAGTGCTTAAGGTACTTACAAGAAAGGCTGATATATTAGTACTTGATGAACCAACTGCCGTTTTAACTCCGCAGGAAATAGACACCCTTTTTAATACCCTAAGAGAGATGAAAAAGGCGGGCAAGTCTATAATAATAATCACCCATAAGCTTGAAGAAGTGCTTGCCATTTCAGATAGAGTAGCTGTGCTTCACAAGGGCAGGTTAGTTGATACAGTTAATACAAAGGAAGCTGACAGGTTTTCTCTAACCGAAATGATGGTAGGCAGGCAGGTTGACCTTGATATTAAACGCGCAAAAACAATCCCCGGCGATGTTGTGCTTAGCGTTGAAGGGCTTACAGTGCACGGTAACGAAGGCAATGTAGAGCTTGATAAAATAAGTTTTAGCTTGCGCGCGAGCGAAATACTGGGCGTTGCGGGGATAGCAGGCTCAGGGCAGAAGGCGCTGTGCGAATCCATAGCGGGACTACAGCCTGTTACAAGCGGCAGCATATCCCTTTCAGGGCAGCGCATAGACGGCCTTAGTCCAAGGCAAATAATAGAACTTGGCATATCCATGGCATTCATACCGGAAGATAGGCTAGGCATGGGGCTAATTGGCAGCATGAATATACCCGATAACCTGCTGCTTAAGACATATAGAGACCAAAAAGGGCTTTTGCTTAAACGTACACAGGCAAGAAAAGAAGCAGAGGAACTTGTAGAGCAGCTTTCTATTGTAACACCCGGTCTTAAAACCCCTGTATCTAAGCTGTCCGGCGGCAATGTGCAAAAAGTTCTGCTCGGAAGAGAGATTAATTTATCCCCCAAGGTGTTAATAACCGCTTACCCTGTTAGAGGGCTTGATATAGGCGCAAGCATGACCATATACGATATGCTAAACGAACAAAAAGAAAAAGGCGTAGCCGTTCTGTTTGTAGGAGAAGATCTTGACGTACTCCTCGCGCTTTGCGACCGCATTATGGTGTTATCCTCTGGGAAGCTAAGCGCCATTGTTGAAAACAGATTTGCTACAAAGGCGCTGCTCGGCATGAAAATGGTAGGTATGACTACCGATAAGGAGGATGAGTATGTCTAGTAGATTCCACCTATATGTATCGCAAAGAGGTGAAGTAAGTAAGGCGCAGGAATACACCATGAGGATACTCGCCTTAGTTGCTGCTCTTATTGCAGGGGGCGTGTTCCTGTTGCTGCTTGGTTTTAACCCCTTTGAAATATATGCCACCATGCTAAAAGGCGCGCTAAGCACCGCCGGCATGAGGCAGGAAACAGTAAAGCTTATGATACCGCTATGCTTAACTTCCCTTGGCGTAACGCTTGCATTTAAGATGCGTTTTTGGAATATAGGGGCTGAGGGGCAGATTTGCGCAGGCGCAATTGCAGCAAGCTATTTTGCATACTTTCATAACCATCTCCCGCAAGGCATATTGCTTAGCGTAATGGCTGTTGCCGCAATTATTACAGGCGGGCTATGGGGAATGCTTCCTGCATATTTTAAAACCCGCTTTGGCACTAATGAAACCTTATTTACACTAATGCTTAACTATATAATAGGCTTTTTTATAACATATCTAAGAGAAGGTCCGTGGCGCGACCCTCAGGGCGGCTTTGCTGCAACGCCTAGATTTTTAAAGCAGGCACGGCTTCCGCTGGTAAATTTCCCGGGTGTAGGCAATGTACATATAGGCTGGATTGTTATGTTCGTAATACTAATATGGGTATTCTTTTATCTAAGATATACAAAACAAGGCTATGAGCTTACCGTTGTTGGTGAAAATATAAACACAGCAAGGTACGCCGGTATGCCTGTTAAAAAAATAATACTTCGTACAATGTTCCTATCCGCAGGCATATGCGGGCTTGTAGGAATGCTGCAAGTGGCCGGTCCTGATAGACAGCTTACAGACGCAGTTGCAAACGGCAGGGGCTTTACTGCTGTATCCATAGCTTGGCTTTCAAGGCTCTCCCCTATAGGTATAGCGTTGGTTTCTTTCCTATTTAGCGTTATGGAAAAGGGCTGCAGCATGATGCAGACGGATTTTAGAATACCCGCTTCCATGTCTGAAATATTGCAGGGCATAATACTGTTTTGTGTACTTGGCGGAGAGTTTTTTATCAATTTCCGCATAGGGCGCACAAAGAAGGAGGCATAACATGGATTTTAACCATATAATTCTATTCCTTTACGCAGCTATACTGGCAGGGGTACCGCTGCTTTACGGCACACTAGGTGAAATAATAATAGAAAAGAGCGGCAACCTAAACCTTGGCGTTGAGGGTATGATGTACCTTGGCGCAATATCAAGCTTCCTTGCAGCTTACACCTTTGAAAGTGCGTTTCTTGCGATTATAGCGGGCTTTCTAGCAGGAGTGCTAGGGGCGCTAATATATGCCTTTTTAACAGTCAGCCTTAAAGCAAACCAAAACGTAACAGGGCTTACCCTAACAGTATTTGGTACAGGCGTTGCAAACTTTATAGGCGAACGCCTTAAGATGACATCCGAAGCCGGCACTGTAATAGTAAGCGATTCGGTTATACGCTCACTACTTCCTATGAAGCTTGGCGCGCTTAGCGATATACCTGTAATAGGAAAGCTTGTATTTAACCACAGCATACTTACATACCTTAGCATATTATTCGCCATACTTATGAGCCTGTACCTAAACAGAAGCCGTATAGGACTCAACTTAAGGGCAATAGGCGAAAATCCATCAGCAGCTGACGCCATGGGTATAGATGTAAACCGCTATAAATACTTGCATATACTCTTTGGCGGAGGTCTATGCGGGCTTGGGGGAGTATATATTGCACTTGTAACCTGTGTTGGCAACTGGCAGCCCAATATAATAGGCGGGCAAGGCTGGATAGCCGTTGCGCTTGTAATATTCGCCTCTTGGAAGCCGCTAAGGGCGGTATTTGGCAGCCTTATATTCGGCGCCCTTAGTATGCTAAGGCTATATATGCCAAAGAGCATAATAGATATACCCGCATCAATATTCAACATGCTGCCTTTTGCCGTTACCTGCCTTGTGCTTGTAATATCCAGCATACGCATGAAGAGGGAGAACCAGCAACCTGCCGCCTGTGGGGTGAACTACTTCCGTGAAGAACGATAGTACATTTAATCTGCTCTCATATATAAATGAAAAGCTAAGCGGACGGAACACCCCCTTGCTTGTTGCAATAGACGGAAGATGCGCTAGCGGGAAGACCACGCTCGCCTCCCACCTGCATAGGATGTTCCCGGACAGCATAGTATTCCATATGGATGATTTCTTCCTTCCGCCCTCTATGCGCACAAAGGAAAGGCTTAATACTCCCGGCGGCAATGTACATTATGAGCGTTTTTTGTATGAGGTACTCAAGCAGCTGCCAAATAATGCCCCATTTACCTATAATAAATATAGCTGCATGACAAATAGCTTAACAGCCGTACAGGCATACCCCGCAACGCTTAACATAATAGAGGGCGCATACTGTATGCACCCCACATTGGTTGATTTTTATGATGTCAAAATATTCCTTGATATTCTGCCCTCACTACAGCAAAGCCGCCTTATTAAGCGTGAAGGCGAGGAAGGCTTTATAGCTTTTAAGGATAGATGGATACCACTTGAAGAAAAATATATCTCTTACTATAAGATAAATGAAAAGGCGGATTTTGTGCTAAGCGTACACGCCTAATCAAGCAAAGTTACATTAAATATATACCTAGTTACATAAAGCCAATACTCTTTATATTTACCTGCATATTTATATAGCGCTTTAAGCTCTTTATACATAAGTTTTTTTGTGAGTATGTTGCGAGGCAGCCTATGTAGGGTTGTCCATGTCTGACCTGATATATTCCAAATATGGTTGTACATGCAAAAGGGTACTATTTTTACGTTGTTTACATAATAATTGTACTGTACATTAAAAACAAAATCCTCTCCCCATGCAATGTTAGTGTTAAATGAGAGATTGTTTTTTGCAATTATATCCCTTTTATACAGCTTATTCCAGAGTGCGCTGTAATAAAAGGAACCGGGATAACGTACATACCTTGCAAGAAACTCATCCCTGCCAAGCGTTTTTTCCTTATCAATAAGCCCTCTCTCGCTTACCTTATCGCCCATAAGCATATTGAACTTACCTATAAGCAAATCGCAATCTCCTATTGAATCTACCGCATGGCTTATGGCGCCTTTACAAATGGTATCGTCCGAATCGGAAAAGAATATATATTCGCCCGTAGCGCTTTTAAGGCCTAAGTTCCTTGCATCGCCGGGACCGCCGTTTGGCTTGTCAAGCACTATGAAGTTAGGCTTATCTTTAGCCATTTTATGTAATACTTCAAGGCTATTGTCCTTACTGCCGTCATTTACAGCAATAAGCTCTATATTGCTGTAATCTTGGTTGAATACACTGGCTATGCTATTATCAAGGTGTTTTTCCGCATTATACACCGGCATAATTACGCTTACTTTAGGCTTCAATCTTACCCCTCCTATATTAGAGTATATAGCGTTTAAGGTCGGTCTTTCTTGCTTTTTTAACGTGCTCCAGTACATAGTTTTCACTTATATTAAGTTTAACATCGGGCATATCATCGCCACCTGCATTAAAAGATATATCCTCAAGCAATTCTTCAAATACTGCGTGCAGGCGCCTTGCGCCTATATCTTCCCCCTCTGTGTTGGCATTGTACGCAGCTTCAGCTATCGCGTATAGGGCATCATCATCAAATGTTAAGTGTACCTTATCTACCTCAAGCAGCGCCTGATATTGGCGCGTAAGTGCGTTATCAGGCTGAGAGAGTATGCGAACAAAATCTTCCTTTGTTAGGGGGTTTAGGTTTACATGCACGGGGAATCTTCCCTGAAGTTCCGGTATAAGGTCGCTCACCTTGGATATATGGAACGCACCCGCTGCAATAAACAGCATAAAATCCGTCTGTACAGGACCGTATTTGGTATTTACGGTTGAGCCTTCAACTATGGGGAGTATATCCCTTTGCACGCCTTCCCTAGATACATCAGCTCCGCTTGCAAGGGAGCGGCCGCAAATCTTGTCTATTTCATCTATAAATACTATGCCATGTTCCTCTGCACGGCTAACCGTTTCCTGCTTTACACTGTCTTCATCTATAAGCTTGTCGGATTCCTCCTCTATGAGGATTTTACGCGCGTCTTTCACTTTCATGCGGCGCATTTTAGTGCGCTTTGGCATCATGCCGCCCATCATATCGCCTACGCTTATAGAAGTACCGCCAAGTTCAAGCTGTGGAGCGCTTTCCTCAACCTCGACTGATATATATGTATCTTCAAGTTCGCCGTCCTTTAGCTTCTGCCTTATATCCTCTCTTTTGCCGCTTAATCTCTGCTTTTCTTCGGGAGAAATTTCAGGTTCTTTAGTTTGCCTGCCCATAATAATATCTATTGGATTAGGCACTTTTTTAGGCTCAGGGTTAAGTATTACATTTACAAGCCTATCTTCCGCCATAACTTCAGCGCGGGTTCTAACCCTAGTCTTGTACTCATTTTTAACTAGGCGGTAGGAATTTTCCATAAGGTCCCGAATAATAGATTCCACATCGCGTCCTACATAGCCAACCTCTGTAAACTTAGTAGCCTCAACCTTTATAAAGGGGGCATTTACAAGCTTTGCAAGGCGGCGGGCAATCTCCGTCTTGCCAACGCCTGTAGGACCTATCATTAGTATATTCTTAGGATAAATCTCCTCCCGCATTTCCTCGGGAACTCTGCTCCTGCGGTAACGGTTGCGCAGCGCTATAGCTACATACTTCTTCGCCTCGTCCTGACCTATTATATATCTATCGAGCTCTCTCACTACTTCTCTTGGGGTAAGTTCACTCATCTATACTTCCTCCACTATAATATTGCCGTTTGTGTATACGCAGATTGAGGCAGCTATTTCCAGCGCTTTATTTGCAATATCATACGCACTTAAATCTGTATTTTGCACTAACGCTCTTGCAGCAGCAAGCGCATAATTGCCGCCGGAGCCTATTGCACATACGCCGTCATCGGGGCTTATAACTTCGCCCGTTCCGCTTATTATAAGCAAATCCTCACTATCAGCTGCAATAAGCATTGCGTTTAGTTGACGCATACTCTTATCGCTGCGCCACTCCTGCGCAAGGCGCACCGCAGCGCGCTCTAAATTGCCGGAGTTTTGAGTAAGTTTTTCCTCAAAACGTTCGCTTAATGTAAAGGCATCGGCAACGGAGCCTGCAAAGCCTACTACTACCTTTTCATCATATATCCTGCGCACCTTTTTGGCGGTTGACTTAAATATTACACTTTCGCTAAGCGTAACCTGCCCATCGCCCGCGATTGCGGTCTTTCCGTTTCGTTTAACGGCACATATTGTAGTGCCCATAAATTCCTGTGTCAATTATATATACCTCCGTAATGGGATTTTATAATATAATCAATAGTTTTTAGCGCCCTATTTGATATGGCGAGGTTCTTTTCCTGTTTGCCCCTGATTTTTTTATCAAGGCTATCCATTATACCAAAGTTTATATTCATAGGCTGAAAATTAGAATTTGCCCTTGCAATATATTTACCAAGCGCGCCTATTGCTGTATTCGACGTAAAGGCTGTCCTTTCCTCCCCCTTTAACTGTTTAGACATATACAGCCCTACCGCAAGACCTGATGCCGCGCTCTCTACATAGCCCTCAACGCCAGTTATCTGCCCTGCAAAATATAGTTTGGGGGTAGATATAACTTCATAAAATTCGTTCAGAAAACCCGGACTGTTTAGAAATGTATTGCGGTGCATTACTCCGTACCTTAAATATTCGGCATTCTTTAGCGCCGGTATTATGCCAAAAACCCTTCTCTGTTCAGGGAAAGTGAGCCTAGTTTGAAAGCCTACTAAGTTATATAAAGAAGCGCCCGCATCGTCCTGCCTTAATTGTAACACTGCAAAGGGCATTTTACCAGTTTTAGGGTCAATTAAGCCTTTAGGTTTAAGAGGACCAAACGCAAGCGTCTGTACACCTCTTTTTGCCATGCTTTCAACAGGCATACAAGCTTCAAAAACCTTGCTATCTTCAAAGCCTTTAACGGCTACGGTTTTAGCGTTTATAAGTTCATCTACAAAATGATAATAAGTATCCTTATCCATGGGGCAGTTTAGATAGTCATCTCCCCTGCCATACCTTGAGGCTCTAAATACATGCTCCATATCAAGAGAAGATTTGCTTACAATAGGTGAAGCCGCATCATAAAACGAAAGCCCGCTTACTCCATGCATATTAGTAATTGAATCAATAAGTGCGTCTGATGTAAGTGGACCTGTGGCTATTATAGCAGGGGGGCTTGGAAGCTCTTTAACTTCATCACATACAACCTCTATATTAGGATGGTTTTTAATTTTATCGCTTATAAACTCTGAAAACTTTTCTCTATCTACCGCCAGCGCTCCGCCTGCAGGCACTTGAGTTGTATCCGCAGCTTTTATTATAAGGGAGCCAAGCCTTCTAATCTCCTCTTTTAATAATCCCACGGCGTTTTCCAGCCTGTTTGAGCGAAGAGAATTACTGCACACAAGTTCCGCAAACAAGTCGGAAACATGCGCGGGGGATTTTTTATTAGGCTTCATTTCATATAATTTTACCTTTATTCCCCTATTAGCTATTTGCCACGCAGCTTCGCAGCCTGCAAGCCCTGCGCCTATTACTTTTACATCATGCATCTTCTTCTTTTTCTATATAAGGCTCATAATGGCGACAGGTTTCATTAGAGCATATTTTAATAGTGCCGTCCTTCCTGCGTTTTAAAGTCATGTAGCTATCGCACTTAGGGCACCTATCATCAACAGGCTGCTCCCAAGATACAAAATCGCATTCTGGGTAGTTTTCACAGCCGTAGAACTTGCGCTTTTTCTTGCTTAATTTTTCAAGCAGCCTTCCCCCGCATTTGGGGCAGTGGGCATCTATATATTTAAGTATAGGCTTAGTGTTTCTGCACTCCGGGAAATTGGGACAGGCTATAAATTTGCCGTAACGCCCCATCTTGTATACCATGGTCGCCCCGCATTTTTCGCATATCTCATCGCTGGGCTCATCTTCTATTTCTATCTTTTCCATTTCGCTTTGCGCGGTATTTAGCATATCTTCAAAAGGCGGATAGAATTCTCTTAGTAGTTCTTTCCAGTCTTTTGTACCTTCTTCTACCTTATCAAGCTCTGTTTCCATAGAGGCAGTAAAGTCTATATCTACTATAGATGAAAAATACTGCTTCATTATATCTACTATCAGTTCTCCAAGCTCGGTTGGATACAGGCGCTTTTTTTCTCTTGAAACATAGCCCCTTTGGGTTAGGGTATTTATAGTAGGCGCATAGGTTGATGGTCTACCTATTCCGTTTTCTTCAAGCGTACGCACAAGCGAAGCTTCCGTAAACCTAGGCGGCGGCTGGGTAAAATTCTGCTCAGCGTCCGCATTTATTATTTTAACCTTATCGCCGGTTGAAAGCTTCGGCAGGGGAGCCTGTTTTTCTGCCTGCTCATCATCCTTGCTTTCTTCGTATATCCTTGTAAATCCGGCAAACACCTTTGCTTCACCATAGTAGCGCAGCTGTATAGCCTTTTTCTCGTCCTCAAGTATTGCGGTCATGGTGTCAAAGCGCGCTTGCTCCATCTGGCTTGCCACAAAGCGGCTGTGTATAAGCGTATATAGCTGCAGCTGTTCCCTAGTTAGCGCCCCTTTAAGGCTTTCAGGCGTGCGGTTTACATCGGTTGGGCGTATGGCTTCGTGAGCATCCTGTGCGCCTGCTCGCCCTTTATATATGTTTTTGCTTTTGGGCAGATACTCTTTGCCGTATTGCTCTAAAATATACTGCCTTACGCTGTCAACAGCTTCATCGCTTATGCGTACAGAGTCCGTACGGATATAAGTAACCAAACCCTGCAAACCTCCGGGTTTAATGTCTATGCCTTCATATAGCTGCTGCGCCACGCGCATAGTGCGGGCTATGGTGAAGTTAAGCTTACGGCTCGCCTCCTGCTGCATGGTTGATGTAGTAAAGGGAGCCGCAGGAGATTTCTTCCTTTCCTTTAGTTTTACGCTGCTTGCGGTAAATTTAGCGCCCTCTATGCGCTTTTTAGCGTTATTCGCCTCATCTGCGCCCGTTATCTTTACCTTTTCGCCATCTAAGTTTGAGAGTTTAGCCCTATACTCCTGCTTTTTGCCTTTATCGTTTTTAAGGTCTAGGTAGGCATATATATCCCAGTATTCTTCAGGGATAAAGCCCTCTATTTCCTGCTCTCTATCTACTATTATTCGGGCGGCTACGCTCTGCACGCGGCCTGCGGAAAGGCCTTTTCTTACTTTTTCCCAAAGAAGGGGGCTTATTTTATAACCCACAAGGCGGTCAAGCGCTCTTCTTGCTTGCTGGGCGTCTACAAGGTTCATATCTATTTTTTGCGGATTTTTTATAGCCTGCGACACAGCCTTTTTTGTTATCTCGTTAAAGGTAACCCTGCAAGTACAATCCTCATCCATATTGAGCGCATTTGCAAGGTGCCAGGATATAGCCTCTCCTTCTCTATCAGGGTCTGTTGCGAGGAAAATCTTATTCGCTTTTTTGGCTTCTTTTCTAAGCTCCGCGAGTATTTCCCCTTTCCCCCTTATGGTTATATATTTAATATTAAAATCGTCCTCAGTATCTATACCAAGTTGAGATTTTGGTAAATCCCTCACATGCCCCTGAGATGCCTTTACAGTATAATTTCGCCCTAGCATTCTGCTTAGCGTTTTTGCCTTAGCAGGAGATTCTACTATAACTAAATTTTTACCTTTTGCCACAAATTTTGCTCCTTCATATATTTAAGCGGTACATACCGCCCGGTAGGGCTTCTATTATGCCCTGCATCTGCATTATTACCAGTTGCGTATTAGCTTCTGATGCTGATAGCTGCGTTTTTTCAAGCAACTCTTCAAAATTAAGCGAGTCAACGCAAAGTGCATGATATATCTTTCCTTGTTCGTTTGTCAAATTTAGCTCTTCCATTTCGCGACTGTTTTCTGCCTTATTTTTAGCATTTCCCCAGCCCATATCCTCTATTATATCATCGGCACAGGTAGCAAGTCTTGCGCCGTCGCGAAGTAAGCTATGTGGTATAAGGCTTCCGGGGGCATCCACCTGCCCGGGGAGCGCAAATACCTCCCGCCCTTGGTTTAGCGCATGGCTTACTGTTATTAAAGTGCCGCTCTTTTCCCGCGCTTCTATAAGAAGCACCCCATGGCTAAGCCCGCTTACTATGCGGTTTCTAACAGGGAAATGATATGCAAGTGGCTTTGAATACAACGGGTATTCGCTTATTATTGCGCCACCTAATTTTATTATTTCCCTAGCTAAAGGTATATGGTCCTTAGGATATATGTTTTTTATACCTGAACCAAGCACGGCTATGGTTTTCCCGCCGCAGTCAACCACTCCCTTGTGGGCGGCTGCATCTATACCGTACGCAAGCCCGCTTACAACTATAACGCCGGATAGGCTTAAATCCCTTGCTATAGAAAAAGCCTGACGACTGCCGTATCTGGTATCTTTCCTTGAGCCTACTATTGATATAGCCCTATAATCGGCACTGGGTAAGCTGCCGTAGTAAAAAAGTACATCAGGCGGGTCTAATATTTCCTTTAGCATATAAGGGTAATCTTCATCGCCAAGGAATACAACTTTCGCCTTTATTTTTTCAAGTTCAAAATTAAAATAATCAAGCCCCTTCGCTTTTAAACTAATAAGTTCATCAAAGGCCTTTGCGCCTATTATATTACCCTCATTTGATGATAAATTGTTAAACGCATTTATAGCAGAACCATATTGCTCTATAAGCCTTTCCCTGCCTTTGTAGGTAAGGCTTTCGCTTGCCGCAAGCCATAGCCTCGCTGCCTTATCTTGTGATATCATCGCCCGCTCCCCAGTATTTTGAATCTATTATCCTAAACTGTACAGCTTCCGCCATATCGGCAAGCTCAATATTTGGCTTGCCCTTTAAATCCGCAACGGTTCTAGCAAGCTTAATTATTCTCCCATATGCTCGCATACTTAGTGCAAACTTTTTTATTGCCTTATGTAAAAAGCGCATGGCTTCATCACTCACATTTGCGTACTGCTCTATATGCTTATTGTTCATCTGCGCATTGCAGTATATGTTGGTATTTTGGAATCTTTCAAGCTGCATTTTGCGCGCCTTTTCAACCCTTACTCTAACTTCAGCGCTTGTTTCGCCTGTAGCCTTAGTTGAAAGTTCCTCAACGGGTACGGCATCAACCTCAATTTGCATGTCTATTCTATCTAGCAAGGGACCTGAAATCCTGTCTAAATACTTGCGAATATCCCGGCTTCCACAGCGGCAAGCCCTTGTCCTGCTTCCATAATAGCCGCAGGGGCAGGGGTTCATGCTTGCAACAAGCATACACCTAGATAGATACTTAGCGTGCGCTCGTACCCTTGATACATTAGCGTAGCCATCCTCAAGCGGTTGGCGAAGAGCTTCAAGCACACGCCTTGGGTATTCCGGCATTTCATCTAAAAATAGTACCCCATTATGCGCAAGCGATACTTCTCCCGGTTTTGCGTTTATACCCCCGCCTATGAGAGCCGCGGCGGAGGCGGTATGGTGCGGAGCACGAAAGGGACGCACAGTCATAAGACCCGTGCCTGGAGCCAGCATACCCGCGGCTGAATATATGCGGGTGGTTTCAAAGGCTTCTTCTTGGGTCATTTGTGGGAGTATGCCTGGCAAGCACCTTGCGAGCATGGTTTTGCCGCTTCCCGGAACGCCAACAAAAAGTATGTTATGTCCGCCTGCGGCAGCTACTTCTAGCGCTCTTTTAGCCTGCTGCTGTCCCCGTACTCTGCTTAAATCATAAGCCTGCTCTTGCTGCTTCTGTAAACACTCTTCATATGTTTTTTGCACCTGCGCCAGTATTGGAGCCTTGCCCGACAGGTGCTGCATAGCTTCGTATAGGTTTTTTGCGGGGTAAACCTGCATACCCATAACCGCTTCAACTTCGGGCGCATTCATATATGGCAGCAATACCTTTTGTATGCCCCTTTCCTTTGCGGATATTACAAGCGGCAGCACCCCCTGCACAGGTACTAAGCTTCCGTCAAGCGCGAGTTCACCTAGTATTAGAGTATCCTGCAAGTCATACGCTTTAATTTGCTTAGTCGCTTGTATTATGGCTACGGCTATGGAAAGGTCAAAAACTGTACCTTCTTTTTTTACATCAGCGGGCGACAGGTTTACTGTTGTATGCCCGTATGGCATGGCAAAGCCGCTGTTTTTTATCGCAGCGACTACCCTATCGCGGCTTTCTTTTACTGCGGTATCAGGAAGCCCAACCATAGTAAACTGAAACTGATTGCCTCCGCTTACATACGCCTGAACATCTATAGGTACGCCTGAAACGCCAACAAGCGCATAGCATAAGGTTTTCGCCAGCATATTTCCTCCTTTAGTAGTATATCCCCGGGAACCAGCGCATAGCGTCAAGCCAGGCGGTGCTTACCCTAACTCCGCTTATATAAGGGAAAAAGCCTATGAACAGCACCGCTGACAGCAGCGTTATGCCTATAGCCACAACCCTAGATGTTTTAGGGTAATAATCCCAAATTCTATCTATCACATAGGCTATAGCCATTATGGCAAAGGGTGTCGCAGGGAAATAGTGATATATGTATGTACCGCGCGGCACCAAGCACCAAGGCAGGTACTGCGCAAAATAGGCTATAAGTATAAATATCGCGCGCCTTGAAAATCTTTCTTTACCACGAACCGCATTAACTATCATATACAATATTATTGCTATAAGTGCGACTGTGCTTACCCACCATACAGCGGGGTTGCCAAATGCCCATATTGCGCTGCCTGTACCGTCTATCCTTGGGGCAGAGTAATAATACATAGGCTTTTGAGATAGAGGCCACATATACCATTTGGAAGCAAAGGGGTGGTCTGCCCCTCTGCCCGGCGCTGAATGGTAATTATACATGCTTATATTGGCTCTATGCACTTTTTCTATAGTAAGCCCATCAACACTTGAGGCAAACACGGGGTAGAAGGATAAATAATATATAATTAGAGGTATTATTACAAAAAACAGCACGCAATACAGCAGCGTTTTTACAGTGCGGTTTTTCCATGTGGCAGCACTTTCATATATAGGGTTTGTTTCCCCATTTTTTAGCGCTTTTTCAGCAGCTATACCTTGGCGGATTTGCCTATATAAGCTAATAAAGAATATAACCGCAAGACCCATTCCTGCATAACATCCCGTCCACTTGCTTGCACACGCAAGACCCATGAATATGCCGCTTAGCGCTAATGGCAATAAGCTTTTACTAAAAGGCAGCTCATATACATTAAGGAATGCATAGCGGAACATAAAATAGGTAGACCATATTATAAAAAGCGTTACAAAGCTATCTATGGTAGCAATGCGGGTCTGTGCAAAGTGCATACAGTCAAAAGCCATAAGTAGCATGGGTAGAGCGGCAAGGTATCTCCTCTTTGTAAATAGCCTGCCAAGCATATACATACCCGGCAGCAT
>JGI24709J26583_10001896_pt1 | contig 17533 bp, 7 predicted proteins | sample BioPla2DNA1_FD_26583 | JGI IMG/M metagenome (IMG submission 26583) | reverse complement strand
AGCGAAGTGGTCATAACGCGGCGGTCTTGAAAACCGTTTGGGTGCAAGCCCACGGGGGTTCGAATCCCTCTTTCTCCGCCATACTAGCATTAAGGTTTTGATACAAATTCAAGACCTTTTGTTTTTATTAAAACACGCAATCTAGCCGTATATTTTGAGATTATTTATAAATTTCGAGCCTTTATTTCAGCTGGTTTTAATGATTTTTTATGACTAGTTATTTAATCGCTATCTACCAAAAGGACGATTACCTACAAAAAAGTGCGATTACAGAGTTCAGTCTAGAGGAGATATTAACGGCACAAGAATGGCTAAACAACTACCCTAGACAAGTATTAAATGGGTTAAGTGCAAACCAATTAGTGACAGCGTTTGCGTGAAAAAAATTTTATCCCCCTAGGGGAATATGAAAAAAGAAGGAAAGGAGTAACAAAAACAGAGTAACAGTGAATCTACTAATGGTTCAATTAACTTTACACATTACAAAACATAAATCGGGCGATGGAAAATTTTGACTTTGGGAAATTGATTGTGGTATAGTAATCTGGGAAGTTGATTGTTGTATAGTAATAAGGAACTTTAAGTTCCGCAATAAAGGAGCGTGCGCTATGAACGTATTCAACGAACAGCAACTTAAATCCATATACGACTATATCATAAATTATCAGCGCACCAACGGTAAGGCGCCCAGCTATCGTCTGATTATGAAGAATTGCAATCTCGGCAGCCTTGCTACCGTATATCGCAACGTAAATGATATGATATTTTTATGCAATAATACTAAACAAGTTAAGATGAAAAGGAATAAATTTTTGCAAATTTCAACAGAAAACTGTTTAAATTCATCTGAAGCGTTGCCGCTTGAGGTGATTTCGTTATATAAAAAATACTCAAAAAAAACAAATTACGCTATTACGGATGTGACTTTTTCCGCCTGTAAAGGAGAGATTGTCGGCTTGCTCGGCCCAAACGGTGCCGGTAAATCCACCACCTTAAAATGCATAACCAATATGATTCCAATCACCTCGGGCGAAGTATTTATTTGCGGCTATTCTTTGAAAACGTCTCCGATTCAAGCGCTTAAACAGCTTTCTTTTGTAACTGACAATCACTCTGTTTTTGTCAAAATGACGGGCATGCAATACTTATCGTTTATGGCGGACGTCTTCGGTGTTGAGAAGTCGGAACGCGAAAGAAGAATTTCAGAGCTTGATGAGTATTTTAAAATGGGAGACGACATCTATAAGTTGATTGCAGAATACTCGCACGGTATGAAACAAAAAATTTGCATGATGGGCAGTCTGATTCACAAACCGAAGCTTTGGATCTTGGATGAGCCAATGATTGGTCTTGATCCGCGCACACAGTGCGCCGTCATCGATTTTATACATAGTTATGCTTCCCAAGGCAATACAATTTTGCTGTCTTCGCACAATCTTGACGCAGTAAAAAGAATTTGCGACCGCGCGATATTCATAAAAGGCGGAAAAATCANCACAATTATAGATCTTAAAAATAATTCCCAAGAAACTTCGGAATTAGAAAAGTATTATTTATCCCAAGAGGAATAGCGTAATGCTTGCCGTACTGTTAAAAAAACAATTAACAGAGATCTTTTCCGTGTTTAAAAGGAAAAAAATGCGTTTTGACGTAGTAGGCAACGTTTTGACGGTTGCGCTGGTGGCTTGTCTTATTGCGGTAAGCGTTATTGTATTTAGTAAATTTTTGCCCATTTACTGTTCTATACGTTTGAACGGAGTCGTCGATAAGCTGTCAAGGCAATTTGACGTGCTTACAATCGCTTGTGCGATCGTATTTATCATTGGCATTGCAAGTTCCGTTAAAAGCCTAAATAATATAGTGATTGAAAGCGAAGACCGCAAAATTTTTGCCACTCTTCCCATAAAAAATTCGGCTATTTATTTTAGTAATCTTTTGATTATATATTTGAAGCAGATAGCCGTTTGTGCCGTCACTTTGCTTCCAATAAGTTTGTCCTTTGCTTCCGTCATCCATATGAGCACATATTATATTGCAATGAGTTTTATGATGTGTTTAGTATTTCCCCTTTTTGAAATTTCGGTTGCAAGCATACTTTGTATTCCCTTTTATAAAATAAAAAATCTGATTCGGTCAAAATACATACTCGTGTTATTGCTTGTTACCGCCCTCACCGCGTTGTTGTTTTGGGGTTATTCAAAAATTCTCAATTTTATTAACATTCTCATAACCACCGGTGACATACGCTACTTTTTCGACGAAAATACCGTTACACAAATTATTCGTTTGTCTACAAATCTTTATCCTATAAACTGTGTGGTTAAAATTTTACTTAAACAATCGGTGGGCGAGAGTGTGGGAATATTGTTCGGCTTTGCGATAGTTTTTGTGATTATCGGTTATCTTTCCGTTACTTTTCTATATAAAAAAACAAGTTCTATTCAAAAAAGAAATACGTACGTCAGCAGACAAAAAAAAGTGCCCAAAGAGAAATCGCAAATCGGTGCGCTTTTTGCAAAGGAAATCGGACTTATCTTAAGAACGCCATCTTATGCTTTTCAATACTTTTCCATGGCTGCGCTTATGCCACTTATGGTTTATTTTTGCATGGGTATCGGCTCCGATTTGACAACTAATATGTTGATGATGTCGGGCAACTTTGAACTTGCTATATTAGTCATTCTAATGGCGGGAACACTGACCAACACTTTTTGTTCAACCAATGTCAGCCGTGAAGGTCTTGCCTTTTATTTTTTAAAAACTTTACCCATACCTTTTCAAAAAGTGCTTGGTGTAAAGATAGTATTTTGCAGCTTAACTGCGATTTTAAGCAACGCAATGTGTTGCATCGTAGTGGTCGCGCTAAACTACGTCACTTGGGGACAGGGTGCGTTTGTGTTTTTCGTGTCAGTCTGTATGTCTGGTGCGCAAATCTGCTTTGCAACAAGAAGGGACTTAAATCATCCTCATTTCAGCACGGATGAAGACGGAGAGGTAAGGGAAACCAACTCCACCGTTTCCACGGTGATTATTGCGGGACTTTTGTTTGATATTATCCTCGGCGGCGCGTCTTTTTATTATTCACTTTCCTATGGATCTGTGCAGAGCAAAAACGCGGAGTTTACCATAATGCTCTGCCTGGGACTAACAGTCTTGGCTGTTCTTGCCGCTTCTGTGTCTTATCTTCTCTTTGGGCTTAAACAACGATATAACGAGATGATGGAGGGGAACGTATGAAACGAAATATAATTCTCCTCATGATGTGTATTCCGCTGCTGTTTATGCTAACGATTTTCTCTATCGGGAAAGCGGTCAGCATAGTTACGGATATCCCTGTCTCAGGCATCAAAATATTGACTCAAAACGATGACGGACTTATATCACTGGACATGGCGACTTATCAAGAGGATCTTTTTATCGAAGCGGAAGTTCTGCCGGTCAGCGCCCACAACAAGGAATATACATATTCCGTTTCGGGGATAAACGGCGAATCTCCCGCGGACGTTTCTGTTGAAAGCGACGGAAGAGTGATATTAAACGGCACCGGCAAAGCAAAAATCACCGTGACGAGCAATCAAAACGCATTTACGGACAGTGTTGTGCTTTCCGTCCGTAGCAGTAAAGTGCTGGGTATTACGCCCAACGTTCAAACAGCAGGTCGCACTTCGGTGGAAATGACCCAGTCTTCAGACGACGAATGTGACTTCGAAACCACGTTGCAAAGCGGACGCTATGCTTTCAACAGCGACGTTTATCCTTCCAATCTTTCTAATAGCCACATTGAATGGACGTCTTCCAACGAACAAATATTGAAGATAAATAAAAACACGGGTAAAGCCACTGCTATGCTTTCGGGCTCCGCCATCGTAAGCGCACTTTGCCGCGATGGCATAAACGGCGAAATTGTAAAAAATGTCAAGGTGAACGTGAAAATGCCCGATACACTTTCGGGTTTGACGGTCAACGGTGCAGAAAACGGCACCGTGGCATGTGACTCGAACGTGCTTTCCGTCGTGTTATATGTCGAAACCGAATCGGGAGAAGAACCAACGGTGTTACCCTGCGCCGACGTTTCGTCCAGCGAAATCGATAAAGTATTAGACGGACAGTATAAAATTACGCTCAAGCTGGTTCCCGATCATGCGCAAGAATTCCGCGTGGGAATAACTTGCGGTGGAAGCGTAAATCTCACCTCTTTAACTTTTGCAGACTACACTTTTGGCGTATACACAGCTTATCACACGTCCGAAGACGAGCAAATGTATCACAAAGATAAGAGCACCGTTATCTACTACGCAAACGGAGAATTGGATGACAACGACATTTCCTATACTTGGATATGTTCTGACGAAAGCATAATCAAACTCACACAAAACAACGGCGCCGCAAAAGTCGAATCGTTGAAGACCGGAACTTCTCAACTCACTGTGACTGCATATCGCAACGGCTTGAAAGTTTACGAAACAGTTAAAAACATAACGGTTGTTTCTCCCGTTTTGGATCTAAACTTCTCCCAAAACAACAGCACTTACGGCATTTCCGATTCCTATGCAATAGGAGATTTGAAAGTCGTCAACGGAGCTTTAACAAAAGACTACTTAAACATTCCGCTCAAACTTCAGACCGAGGACGGCTGGGCAAACTTTGACGGAAACAAAAATATAATGTTTGAAAGCTCAGACGAGAATATCTGCAAAGTTTATCGAACCTTCAACCAAATCAAAGCGGACGTAGTTGAAACTGGAGAAGTCACTTTCAGTGCAAAATGGAAATATTCGGATTACTTTAATGAAAAGGTTTCAGCTTCATTCACTTTCACCGCTGTGAAGAACGGAGTGAACGTAGGATCGTATTTTGATTTAACACGTGCTACTGAAGAAAACAAAAAAGTCGTTCTTACGGACAACGTTATGATCGGAAAAAAGAACGCCACCTTAGCGGAACTCAAAGCCATGGCAAAACTTATGCCCACGACATACGATTGGCAGTTTTATGAAAACCGCGGGCTTGGCAGACCCAACGTCATGTATTTGGTCGAATTTACGAACGACGTTTATGGCAACGGCTATGAAATAAACGGAGATTACGTAACTCGCGCCGAGGACGCTACAAATTCGCCTCTGCTCTTCAAAGGACCTTTGGATTTCGTGTCCATTTCTTCCGCATCTGTAAAAGCGCAGGACAACATAGTATTTTTAATAAGAACGGATGGTATTATTCTTGATAACGTTGTGTTACGCGGTTGCAAAGACGAGAGTCTTATAAACCAAGATACTGGAGAATTTGATCTGACTCTACTCAACAACACCGGCACGACTCTTGAGCTTGCCGCGTCGGCAACGCTGAAAAACTGTCGTATAAGCAACGGTAGAACGGTGGTACGAATCTTCGGCGGCGGAGATACGGACGGCAAACCGGTGGTAGCGTCACCGACAAGCATCAATACGGAAGAAGAACGTATCACACCCTCGATTTCCAGCTGTATTTTGACTACCGCGCGTGAATTTATAATTAAAATCGGTTCAAACCGCGCGTTGCTCGCACAAGACCAGTCGAATAACTTTGCCTACCGTATGCTCACTCATTCAAACGGAACGTCATATAAAGTTTACGATGCCGCTAACGAGACGGACGAATACTTTTATAACAATTACGTTATCACTGACCTATTGTTGAAAAACAGCGTACTTGCCACGTCAGGATTGTTTGCAATCGGTATGGAAACTCATTTCACGGGAGAATACCTCTACGGTAATAACTTAGATAACTGGAAAAAACTTGCGGCAACATCTTACGCTTCGGTCATAAGAATGGAAGGGGACGTAAAACTGCTCGATTGGAAAAAGCTTTCGAATTTAGACAGCAGCACTCTGATTGAAACTACGGGGGACTTGGGCATCGGAGAACAATTTCTTAAAATGGATATATCCGCAATGATAGGAAAAGTTGCGACTTCGCAGGCATATTCGTCATTGATTTCCGTTTACAACGGAGAAAACTACGTGCACGGCGGGATTGCCTTATACGGAGGCGGATACAATTATTCCTACGTCGATTTCACAAATATGACTTCCGAAGCATTAAAGCCTTTTAAAATAAATCTTTCCGTTATGGCACAGGGTGAAGAAAGTGACTCCACGTTATATTCGCAAGGCACGTTGCTGCCAAAAGCCGCAGGACCTTCGGACTTCAAGTTTTATATGTACGACTCAACCTCAAACATGGATTATATAACCCAGCAAAATCAAATAAACTCCGGCGAAGCCTACAAAATTACTACGTCAACATAATTTAAACAGATAAGGTAAGGGAAGGAAAAAAATGAAAAACATCAAAAGAATATGGTTTTTAGTGCTTATCGTTTGCGCTTTTCTTGCGCTTTTTTCTGCGTGCTCCAACAACGGAAACGAAACGCAAATGCAACAAGAAGTATTTACCATAACTTATATGGACGGCAATTCGGAATTAAAAACTTCTCACATTACAAACGATGCTAAACAATACATAAATTACATTCCAAAAAAAGAAGGTTTCGTATTCTCGGATTGGTATCTGGATAAAAACTTAACAAAAGTATATACCAAACAAACGCGCCTTGAAAAAATAGTTTTGTATGCTCGCTGGGAAAAAGAAAGTTATACTGTGTCTTTTAAGGACTTTTACGGCGTTACAATAAGCAGTCAGACGATTTTTTACAAAGAATCTGCAGAAGCACCCACGGCAACTAAAATTGATAATTACGAATTTATAAGCTGGGATAAAGAGTTTTCATCGATAACTTCAAATCTCACCGTAAACGCAATATATAAACGAATCAACTCTACGTTTTCGGCTGTTTGCGCCGGACAAACAGTTTTTTGCAGTTCTGTCAACGCAGGCGAAAATCTCGATATATATCTTAATTCTGCAAAAGACGAACTCACTATTCCTTCCGGATTTATATTCGACAGTTGGTGCTGGGACGTCGACTTGAGAAATAAACTTTCACTCAATCCTATAATGTCCGAAAATGACGTCACGGTTTACGCAAAACTTGTCATTGCTCCCCTACCCAAAAGCGCATCGACGTTATCATCGGATAAAATCGCGTATACTTACGGCGAATCTACGCCTTCGTTAACTCATACTTTAAACGAAGCTTTCTATAATTCGGCAAGCGGCATTCAATATTCCTACGCGTGGTATTTGGACGAAATTTTAATCTCAGACTCTTCTTCTGAATTAATTTTGAAGGATTTGAGTTCCGGCACTCACGTTTTCAAATCTGTAATAACGGCTAGCTGCGAAGGATACGAACCCGTAACGTTGCAAAAGGAGATTGAAATCAGCGTATACAAAGCAGAAATCTTCGGCGTTTGCGCGCAAAACGTAACGGCAGATTACGATGCAGAAGCACACCAAATAAGCGTCAACGGATTGCAACCCAACGACGAAGTTTTATATAGTCTTGACGGCACAACATATTCTAATTCCAATCCTAAACTGATAAATGCAAATGATTATACGATATATTACAAAGTTATAAGAGCGAATCACTTCGATTATCTCGGATTTGCAACTGTCAGTATTTCTAAAATCGGACTTACCCTCACCGTAGACGACAAAATGGCAAGATACGGAGAAACTATGCCTCAATTTACATTTACTTCCGAAGGTTTTATATATCCCGACGAGGTATCGGTGCTAAAAGGCGATGCAACTTATAACTGCGACGTTCAAAACACCAAAACGGTGGGTAGTTTTAGCGTGACACTCGGAGGACTTACGGCAGATAATTACGTTGTATCTTTCGTTTCGGGAGTCTTCACGATTGAAAAAGCAAAACTTTTTATAATCGCAGACGACAAAACAATAAAATACGGCGATTTATCTCCCGTTTATACTGTGACATATGACGGCTTTGCGTCAGGTGACGACCAAAATATATTATCCGGACGTTTGGAAACAACTTGCGCCTACGCTGAAAAAGAAGACGCTGGAAGATATACGATAACCGCCAAAGGCTTGACGTCCGATTATTATGAAATTGTTTACCTTGACGGCACGTTGACCGTTGAAAAACTTACTGCGTGTGTAAGCCCAGACGATACGACGGTTATCTACGGCACGGATATACCTCTCTACAGTGCAACGGTCACGGGCACCCTTGATAATGAAACGCTAAATTACGAGATTTTCTGTCCTTACGCCAAAGGCGACGACGTTTCCGAATATTCCATTTCCGTTATTGTCGGCGAAAACAAAAACTACGAAGTTACCGCAGAGTATGGCACCCTCACTGTAACAGCCAAAAAACTTACTGTGACCGCTGACAACAAAACGGTAATTTACGGAAGTTTGCCTTCATATTCCGCCACTTTCGACGGATTTATCGAGGGTGAGAACGTTTCTTCACTCGGTGGCACGCTTTCATTTACATGCACCTACCAATTAGATTCCCATATCGGAAATTACTCTATTTCTCCCATGGGACTGACTTCGGAAAACTACGCGATAAAGTTTGTAGACGGAAATCTTTGCGTTACGCAAAAGGCTCTTGAAATAAGTGCGGATAATCTTTCGATAACGTATGGCGAGGACGCACCTGTATATTCAGCCACCGTCATCGGCCTTTACGGTGCAGACCGCGCAAATTTCACGTTGTCTTGCGATTATGCAAAAGGCAATGACGTCGGGCAATATGCCGTAACCGTTATTGCGGGGACGAATCCCAACTATTCGGTGACGGAAGTGTCGGGTACTTTGACCGTAATCAAAAAGAACGTGATAATTACGGCAGACGACAAAACAGCTGTCTACGGCTTTGACGCTCCTTCTTTCACTTATACGGCGAACGGACTTTTAGACGGCGATTCGATTTCAGGTGTCACGTTTGACACCGACTACGTCACCGGAAATATTGTGGGCAATTATACCATTACACCTTCCGCACCTGAAACGACAAATTATTCGATACAAATCAAAAACGGCACTTTATCAATAATAAAAAGAAAATTAATATTTTATTTTGATACAATAAAAGCATACGATGGCGAAGTTTGGATGAAATCCGACTGGGAGCTTTCTTTGACAGAAGGCGACACGTTCAGTGGCACGCTAATTACAGTTTCGGCCGAAAATAAAGTATATGCATCTTCAGGAGAACTTGGCTCGGACTTTGTTTGGAATAACTACTCCCTAACCAAATCCGGAGAAAATGTAGACTTCTGCTATGACGTTACCTATGACTTGTCGGTGGAAATAAAAATCATTGATATACCTCACAGTGTCATCAACTACAACGGAGTTTACGACGGGGCGGAACACGGCGCATACGTTGATGCTNGCGACGCAAACACAGTGGTAGGGTATTCAACCGACGGACAAAGCTTTGACTCTTCCGTTCCGTTTACTTACGCCGATTGCGGAACTTACACCACTTATTATCGGTTAACTCTTGAAGGGAAAACAACAACTTTTGGTTCTTTAACAACTAAAATAACACCTGCTAATGTAACTTTGATTGCTGAAGACAAGTCGATAACTTACGGCGACGCTGCTCCGTCGTTTACTTATCAAGAAAACAATACCGTTGCGGGAGAGTCACTTTCCAACGTCGTGGTATCCTGTCCTTCTTATACTTCGCTATCAAACGCAGGTTCTTACGTAATTACGATAACAGAAAGTTCCAACCCCAACTTCGCGGTGACTTGCGTTAACGGCATCTTGAAGGTCAATCAAAAATCAGTGACAATTACTGCTGATGACAAGTGTGCAACATATGGTGATGACGCTCCCCTCTTTACCTGTAATTATACGGAATTCGTCTACGTCGAAGATGAAACCGCGTTTGTTGAGTCTCTTTCATACGATTGCAAATACGTTAAAGGATCTTCCGTTGGCAATTATCCGATTTCGTTGTCAGCTAATAAAAACGACAATTACAAATTTTCGTTTATAAGCGCCATCTTGTCAGTCGAAGCAAAAGACGCTACGCTGACGGTTAACGATTGCACAACCGTTTACGGCAACGCCGCTCCTGCATTCAGTATAAAGAGCAGCGACCTTATAGAAAGCGACAACATTGCTTCAATAAGCGGCTTAACTTTCTATACCGATTATGAGATAGGAAGCGACGTCGGCAATTATGATGTCATAATCACCGCCGCCGAAAACTCCAACTATAATTTTTCATATCAAAAAGGATCGCTAATTATTTTGGCACGGAGCGCGACTGTTGAGGCTGACAACAAGACAATCACGTTTAAAGATGGAGCGCCATCTTTGACCGCCACGGTAAACGGCACGTTTGGAAACGATATTCTCGCCTATAACCTATACTGCAACTATTTGGCAGGCGACGACGCAGGCAATTATTTGATCACCGTGCAAAAAGGCGTCAATGACAACTACGACGTAACCGTTTCAAACGGTATTCTCACCGTCAACAAGCTCTTGGTTGCCGCCGTTTGGTCGGGAATCAATAATTATGTCTACAACGGCACGGATTTGAGTTCAAACGTAGGTGCAACTTTTGACGGAAACGTGGCATCCCTCACTTTTGCGGGAGAAGGAACGGTTTTGAAAACTGCAGGCAACTATACCGTTACCGCATCTTATTCAAGCCAAAACTATACCTATTCAAACACAGTAAAAAGCATCGTTGTTGAAAAAGCAACGTATCCGTCTGTGGCTTCTCCTTCTTTTAACGGAACGTACAATCCGTCTTATACATTGAACGAAAACTATGCTTTGCCCGCAGGTTATACATATGTGGCGGGAAGCACCGTTCCTACCGTTAACGTCGTATCATATCCTGCAAAATATAATTTGGACAGTCACAATTATAACGATTATAACTTAAACGTTAACATCAGTTTGAAAAAAGCTACAGCGGTTTTGTCCGGTACTACCGTTCAATCTTTTGATTACGACGGAGCCGTTCACGGCATTTCAACATCCTCGTTTGCAGTGAAATACGGCGCGAACAACATTAGCGACACCTATACTTTCTGCTTCGATAACGCAAACTCGTTCATCACTGCCGGAACGTATAGAACTAATGTGAGTTTGGATGCGGTAAATTATGAATTTGAAAGTTCATATGCGTGCTACGTCAAAATAAAAGGCGTAAAAATCGGTTCCAAATTGTACACCATTGAAGACGCTATAAATCAATCTGTCAGCGGAGATATGATTATACTCGCAACTGACACTTCGTTTGCAGACTCCTACAATGGAGGATGCTATGGCGCAAGTTGCTATATTGTAAAGACAGGTGCGACTTTGTTGCTGCCATTTAACGATTCGGACACTAAAGGCTACATCGGCGAAGGAGAAGCGGGCTCAGAAAACTATAAAAACACACCGGTTACCAACGGAACTGCGGTACTCTTCCGTACACTGACTATACCTCAAGGCGTGAATCTGACCGTAAACGGCACCCTAATTGTGGGCGCGGTCACCGGAAAACAAACCGCCGGCGAACACCAAAACAAAATATCCGGCAATTATGACAAAATTATTGCAAACGGGAATATCAACTTATCAAACGGAGTTTTGAAGTGTTACGGCTATATTACGGGTTCAGGTGTCATAACCGCCAATAATTCAACAGTAATCGAAAACGTTTATCTCAAAGGTTGGAAGGGCGGCGTTGTTTCTACGGGACGTTATTTGGGCTCGTATGACGCCCTTACGGTAAATACCAATGCAACTCCCAAAATGTTTCCGTTCAGCCAATATCAAATGCGCAGCATTCAAGTGACGCTTGTCATCAATTACGGCAGCAAACTCCAAGGCTATTGCAAAATTGCCACTTCCGAAATAAAATTGGGCTTTATTACTCTTGTCAAAGCGCAGATAAACGAAGCGTATATGACCTTTGTCTCTTCAGGCACGGAAGATTCTGACGGAATAATGCAGCTAACCGCAGGTTCGTCGGTCACCAAAAGTTATTATTTTGATGCAATTGAAAATAAGTATCGCACAAAATTGCTTATAAGCGGACACGTGAGCGACGGTTATACCGCTATGGATTTAAAGGTTGTGAATAAAACCGCAACAATGAGCAGTCAGGCTGTTTTGTTCCCAATTGACGGTTTAGTCGATGTGGAGCTTGCAAGCGGTGCGAATATGACAGTTGATTATCTTTTCAAACTTATGCCCGGAGCAAGACTCATAGTAAACGAAAATGCTTCGCTCACAATTAACGGCAAAATATGCGCCTATGACTCTACGTTCGTTCCCGTTTACGCGGAGGATTGTAGCAACAAAGGAGTCGATTCTCTTGTAAAGGTAAACGGCACTATGACCGTAAACGGCAGTTTCGGCGGCGCAATTATCTCTGACGGAAGCGGCATAATCGTCTTTGCAAGCGGAGCAAGCACTTCTGTAGATTCTATCGAAGGCGATGCAACAAAAGACGGCCTCAAATTTACGTTCACTGAGAAAAACAGCGTGACAAAAACGGCGTCTTTAACAAATGCCGACAAGACTTCGGTGGCGGCATCTGCAGGAATAAGCTATAGCTATGTGAACGGAGTGTGGATTTAACTATCTTCAAAAGCTTTTTATCGCCTAATACGAGACTAAAAGAAAAGAATGATGATGAAAGAAAGCAGGGCAATCGAAAAAATAAAGCGGAGTTTTGATATTGTACAAAGCTCAATTCGAAACTTCGCATACACCGATTATTACATTATAGCGGTGCTTATTGTCGTTTGCGTCGCTTGGGCAACAAAGTGTGCTCCATTCGGATTTATCGCGCTAATCAGTCTATCCTGCGTAATGCTCATCTTCTTGGATGACATCCTTCCTCTAACCGTCAATATCTTCGGCGCAGTATTGATGATATACTCAAACTCTCTCGACGAATTCTTATATTTATGGCCGATATTCATTGTTCTTGGCCTTTCGATTGCCGTATTTATAGTCAGAAATATAAGACACAAATTTTCTTTTGGAAAAATGTTTTTTCCTCAACTTGCGGTTTGTTTGGCTCTGTTATTGGGAGGTTTGGGAACAATAACCGCCGAAAACTATTTAAGGGCCTTGCCGACTATCCTTTTTCTCGGTTTCGGAGTTCTGGCGATTTATGTTTTATACAATCTTTTTTTAAAACGAACAAACAGTTTTGACGTCTTCTTGTATTTTTCGAGAACTTTGATGTATATAGGTCTCGCCGTTTGTTTTGAACTTTTAGTTACAATAATTCGCTCAGGGCTTCCGACCTCGCTTTGGAACACGGGCAACTGGTCGGTGGGCTGGGGAAACAGAAATAATATTGCGACCTATCTTATCCTCACCGCAGCCATGACTTTTTATCTATCAACTCGCTACAAACACGGATGGATTTATTTAGCTATAGGACTGATACAGTATATCTGCATTATCTTCACTTTCTCAAGAGGAGGAATACTTTTCGGCGGATTAAGCGGAATATGTGCGTTGGGTGCTTCGATTGCCAAAGCTATAGATAAAAAGCGTCAGCTTATCGCAATAGGATCGGTGACGGCGGTTTTATTGATTGCGTATTTTTGCCTGTTCGACAAAGCAAACTCTATGTTTGTTAGCCTCTTATCACGCGGAACTTCTCTGTCGGGCAGAGATTTGTTGTACGCTGAGGCATGGGAGCTATTTAAAAATAATCCTCTTCTCGGCGTCGGAGTAGGTTACACAGGCAACGGTCCGGGTGCAATAAACGTTATGCAAATATACTGGTTCCACTCCACGTTTTTTGAAACGATTGCCACAATGGGCATGATTGGATTTTTGCTCTATTGTTATTATTACGGAAAACGAATTTATTTGCTTTTTAAAGGCGGAATTACAAAAAAATTCAATCTCTTTGTTTTGATTGCTTGGATAGGCTTTGAAGGATATTCAATGATTGATACGGGGACGATGGTGCCCTACCCAAACATGATGCTGATTATCGTGATGTGTTTGCTTCTTGAACTTTCTATGAAAACCTGCAATTTTGAAGACGGTGCAAACATAAAAGAAGCATTTTTGCCGCGTAAAATCGTGTTCAGCTTATCTTCAAGAAAGGAAAAATCTGGGGAAAACACGGTTCTGCAAGTGATACATCATAGAGAAAATGCGGAAAATTATTTTAAAGATGACAAAATTTAAAGTCAATATGATTTAGTAAAACACTGCAAAAACAAGATGCTCGATGATTTAAAAATGGTTCTTCTGTCAAAATCCGTATTGAATTTATTCCAAACTCTTTTATCTGTGCTTTCGTTTACTTAATAACACATAATTTTTTTTAGATAATTATCCATACTAGAAATATGAAAAAAAATCTTGCAATTTTACTTTTAATAGTAATACTTTCTTCACTTGGAATTTTTTTCGCGTGCAGTAAATCAAATTCCAATGGGCAGCAAATAAATTCTCCAAACAATTCGTCAGAAGAAAATTTATCCGACAATACGCAAATCAAAGACGACGAGTCTGTAACGATAGATTATGCCCATTTAGAAATGGGGACTGAAATTTTGAATTTGAAAACCTATTCCAACGACGTTGAGCAAACGGGAGGAGAATTTGAAAACGGTGGCAAAGTATCAATAAACGATAAAGGTATTTTTATTGATAGAATATCGGAAAAAGACAAAATAACTTTTGATTGGGTTATAGTCAACAAAAGCAATATCGACATAAAATATAAACCTTATATTAATTTGCCGTACGGTAACGAACTTACGGACAATTTAACAGTCAAAATCAACGGCGGCAGTTTAGAAGAATTTTCGAAAAGACAATGGAAATTTGTCAAATACGACTCACAAAACAAAAATGTCGAAACTATAAAAATTGAGATTGAACTGCCCGAACTTGAATATCCTATGGAACTTGAGGGCTCAACGGGACAAATTGAAATCACAACTAAGGTAATTCAAGGCAATCTGGATGCTTACAACGACGTAAAAGTAACTCCGGAAAATTTAGCGACGATTGACTTTACGCAGGACGAAACTCAATACGAATTCTACGGCACATTTACAAATCCGATTATAAAAGCATTTGGAACAAAAAATTTAAAGCAAATCTACGACGGTTCAAATGCAATTATCAACGGACAATTAAAAGTTTATCTTCAAAAAGAAATTGCAAACTTCAACGAGTTATTCTCAGAAGGTGCAATTAAAGAAAAAGACGGAGAATATACCATACGAAATTTCAAGTACGTTACCGATTCGATTTCGATAATCGCAAACAGCACAAAAGTGCGAATTGAAAACAATAATTGCGCGGCAATGGATATGGCTGCACCAAACTGTGAAATAGACGTTATAAATAACGCAATAAATTCCTTATCACAAAAGCATCAAAGATTTGACGGAGAACAGTCATCGTACGGTTTTTACTATTACAACGCACTAAATTATATTTGTCGCTTTGATTCTAACACCGTTTCCAACACTTTGGGGCATGGAGTTGTTTTCCATGGCAATTTCGGAGTTTTAACCAATTATAATTGGGACACCGTCGACCGTTATGGTTTGGAAAATAATATTGCCAGTTTCCAGAAAAACGAAATAATTGCAGCAAGCGGTAAAGCATGCTTGAAGTTCTGGGACGACCATCAGTTTTGTGCCAATCAGGCATACAACAATGAGGCTCACGTTTGGGATAACGCTGCCTTGGACAAACCCGAAGAAGATATGATTGTATTTATAAAAAACCAAAACAATACTTTTCATTTGTCCAATACATAGACACACGGCGTCAATGCAGTACTTACGCCGTGTTGCAAACTAAATTTTTCCTTACGGCAAAGTGAAGGAAAAATTAAATTCCTTGCTTGTAAGGCAAGCTGTTTCACTTTCAACGAAGCGAGCAATCTCATTGGCGCAGCCGATTTCACCTAATGATGCACGGCATGATATAACGGCGTTATTTCAAATATGATTCAACTCGTTTTTGCCACTCCTTAATTGCGTTGATATCGTAGTTTTCGGGAATGGCGAGAGCGGCGGCTTTTGCCTTCCTTGAATTTGCGCCAGCTTTTGCGAGTTTGAAGAGACTTATTGGGCGAAGTATTCCGCGCCATATTTTCTCTATAATATCAGCCGTAGTGAGTTTAAGTTCCTTGTCGGATGCGCCCGCTCCCAGTTCTTTTTCAGTAAGAATCTTTTTGACAAAAAGAAAGTCAAGTGCATTTACCGAATAGTTCAGTAAACAATTTTTCATTACGCATACGCTTGCCATTTTTGCGCCGATTTCCTTAAAATACTTTTTTTGGTATTCCCAAAGCGTATGCGAATCCAGTGCCTTGCCTTTTTCCGTAGCTTCAATGACTACTTCTGCAAGCATTTTTCCTGCGGCGATTGAATTGGTTATTCCCGAGCCATTCAATGGATACGGCATGGAAGCCGAATCCCCCACCGCAGCGTACCCGTCCCCAACGAAAAGGGTCAGTGTGGATTTCAACGGGATATCTTTGATTTGCCCGCCGCAAAGAAGTGTTGTTCCCAGCGCAGGTTGTACCTTGCGGAGTGCGGAAAGCGCACATTCCACCGCCTTATCATCAAGCGAATCCACGCTTCCCACAAGCACATCTGCCATGCCTTCCGTAACCTTGAACCAAGCTATTCCGCGCAGTCCCATAAATTTGAAATAAATATTGAAACGGTCTGCTTTTATGATTTCAGCACCTTCGACTAAGTTGAAATACCCTCTGAAAGTATGGAATATATCGTTTGATGAAAAGTCAGCAGATATACCATAACTTTTGGACAAAGCTTCACGCACAGGAGAATACATACCAGCCGCATCGATAACAAGATTCCCTTTTGTATCTTCCCCATTTACAATTAACCCCGAAACCGAACCGTCAATAATAAGCGGACCATCGACCGATTTTTTATAATGGAGTTTCACGCCCTTATTTTCAGCGTTTCCGATAAGGTAGCGGTAAAGGGTTTTCCTATCCACTTCATATTCTTTTTTCTCTTTTGGGGTATCGGGAACAGTTACAGCAACGGATATTGACGGCGGATAAAAAATACTGTCCTTGCGCAAATGAATATCATTTTCTTCCACATTATCTATGCCGGCAAGACTGAATGTGGAATTTTTCATGGTGTCGTGCCAGTCATAACCCAAGTCCTCTCGTTTTTTCTTTTCGAAAAGCTCAACATCAAAACCCTTCTCGGCAAGGTACGCCCCCGCTACCAGTCCGCCGTGGCCCGCGCCCGCAATCAAAATCTTTTTTCCCATATTTATCTCCTATTAACGAGTTATATTTCCGTCGAAGAACTCTACCATTTCACGAATTACGATATCCTTGTCAAAGTCAGAGGTAAGCTCGTGCCGCACGTCTTGATAAAGCTTCATTTTTACATTAAGCCCAAGATTGGCATAAAGGTTGTAGAGCTTTTCCACCTTTTTACCCATGCCGCCCAAGGGGTCCATTGAGCCGCTTATAATAAATATGGGCAAATCTTTGGGGATTTTTGTTAATGCTTTTCTTGTGTATGACGATTGAAGCCCACGCATCATAGAATAATAAAAGCCGTGAGTCATAAGAAAATTACAG
>JGI24709J26583_10001895_pt1 | contig 17537 bp, 13 predicted proteins | sample BioPla2DNA1_FD_26583 | JGI IMG/M metagenome (IMG submission 26583) | reverse complement strand
GGTATAACTTTCGAGGAGCCCTCCGAATATCTTTTCAGCTTTAACAATCCGTTGGGAGCCTGTCCAAAATGCAAGGGATACGGAAATGTTATCGGTATAGACAAGGATCTTGTGATACCCGATCAAAACCTGTCTATCTATGAAGATGCCATTGCATGCTGGAGAGGCGAGAGTATGGGAAAATGGAAACAAAGACTTATAAACAGTGCCGCTAAATTCGATTTCCCGATACATAAACCATATTATCAATTATCTCCAACACAGAGAGAATTGCTTTGGAAAGGCAACAGATACTTTTATGGACTCGATAAATTTTTTGCCTACCTTGAGAAAAAGAAATATAAAATCCAGTACAGGGTGATGTTGAGTCGTTATTCCGGCAAAACGATATGTCCGGAATGCGATGGGTCAAGGTTGAAGAGAGAGGCCGAATATGTCAAAGTTTCGGGGAAAAGCATAATCCAACTGGCAACAATGCCAATAGAGGAGTTAAACGACTTTTTCCTGAAAATAAAGCTCACAGAAAGTGAGCTATCAATAGCCGACAGATTGATCAAGGAGATATCTGTAAGAGTTCGTTATCTAATGAACGTCGGGCTTCCATATCTTACACTAAACCGGTTATCTTCCACCCTTTCCGGAGGAGAATCACAGCGAATAAATTTATCTACGGCTCTTGGAAGCAACTTAGTAGGTTCAATGTATATTCTCGACGAGCCGAGCATTGGTTTGCATCCCCGCGACATACTCCTTCTTGTCAATGTTCTTAAAGAGTTGAGAGATATTGGTAACACTGTCATCGTTGTAGAACACGAAGAGGCTATCATAAGGTGTGCGGATAAAATCGTTGATATGGGTCCTGAAGCGGGACGTCTCGGAGGTGAAATTGTCTATATAGGGAAACTTGACCTTTCTGAAAACATTAAATCACTTACAGACGATTATCTCACGGGCAGGAAGAAGATTCAGGTACCGGCAACAAGAAGAAAATGGAACAGTTTTATAGAGGTGATCGGAGCAAGGGAAAACAACCTTAAAAACGTTAACGTCAAATTTCCACTACATATATTGACGGCTGTTACAGGTGTCAGTGGATCGGGAAAATCAAGTCTGGTCAATGATGTATTATATAAACACCTGGCGGGAAAGATAAACGGGGAAAATCTCTCTGTCGGACATTTTCAGAAAATAGTAGGCGATATATCAACACTTACAGGAGTTGAACTGGTAGATCAGAACCCGATAGGCAGGTCAAGCAGATCAAATCCTGTGACCTATTTGAAGGCATATGATGAGATACGAAAACTATTTTCCGAACAACAGGCCTCCGTGCAAAGCAATTTCAAAGCCTCACACTTCTCTTTCAACACTGACGGAGGAAGGTGTGAAGAGTGCCAAGGGGAAGGAACCATTAAGGTAGATATGCAGTTTATGGCCGACATAGAGATGATTTGCGATTCATGTAAAGGCCAGAGATTCAAAAAAGATATACTTGAAGTAAGATACAATGGAAAGAATATTTTCGAAGTTTTGGAAATGACAATTGACGAAGCAATTGTTTTTTTTGGATCGGTAGACGGCAAAACCGAGAAAAAGATAGTTGAAAAGTTGAAGCCACTGGCTGATGTTGGATTGGGCTACATAAAAATGGGACAGTCATCCAGTACCCTCTCAGGAGGTGAAAGTCAAAGAGTTAAACTAGCATACTATCTTGGCCGGGGAAAGAACAGCGGACATATACTTTTTATTTTTGATGAACCAACAACCGGACTGCATTTCCATGACATAAACAAGTTGTTAAAATCCATAAACGCTCTCGTGGATCACGGCCATTCAGTAATAATCATAGAACACAATCCTGAAGTGATCAAGAGCTGCGACTGGGTAATTGATTTGGGACCCGAAGGTGGCAATAAGGGAGGGAATGTAATATTTGAGGGCACACCGGAATCTCTGTCAAAATGTGAGCAGTCATATACCGGGTCGTTCCTCAAAGAACTTTTATAGGCGATCTATGTCCAAAATTTGGCGTTTACTTGCATTATAAGGTGAAACAGATAAATACAAAAAATAGGGTATGCGGTTCAAACCAGCATACCCTAGATATATTTGAACAACAAGTTATTTACTACATCTTGAACCCAAACATGATAGAAACGCACCCATTTGCCGGCATCTCATCAGCGGCATTGAATTTGGTTACCTTGATAACCAACTTTAACTGTTGGCTCGCTTCAAGTCTGAAATCCCAGGTTGATGCGTAATTATGCTCCTTATTTGAGTATAGAACATTCCTGTTGGCATCCATAACGGAAAACTCGATAGCAGGAAGCTTATCCTCTCCAACAATAGCCACTCTATACTCCATATCTGAATAAAAAGTTTTATAAAGCTCCGCCTCCTCTCCTTCTACAAGAACAGCTGCATGATAGTTTCCATCATGTGTATAGTTGCCCAGTTCAGGCAAACACTGCTTTTTAGCGAAAGCCTTGCACTGACCAAATGCGGATGTACTGAAAGCAAGTACTATCAATGCGGTTAGCGGTATAATCTTAGTCCATTTCATATGTTATGATCTTTATTGTACCTTTTAATATTATTCCTGATTGTAAACCTGATTATAATTCAAACTGCCGGGTCCAGGGATATATTATTTATCTCACGGATTTATGAATGAGTTGCGGATCAACGATACGGTGGTTGTCAACTCATTGAACACCTCCTTGGTTATATTGACTTTTGATTCCGACTTGATAACCGTAGATTGGGTTGCTTCATCGTAAACAGGACGTGGCGCGGAGGTTTCAACAGTTACCTTGTCAAAAACGGTTTTCAGTTCATTGACCTGGTCAATAAGTTCATCAACAGCCTGGTTACCCCTGCTGTCGGCAAGTAAATTCAGCAAAATGTCTATAGAAAATTTTTGATCAACAATTCGGCCCACCAACTTGTCATTGGCAAAATTATCCATATTCACCAACTGTGTGCTGATATAAAACCCCTCTATCCAACCGCCTAAAAGTACCATTGCGGCGGTAGCGGGCTAGCCATTTTCTTCGAGATATGAATTTGAGTTCATAAAGGTTTGGGATACAATATCCATAATAACCTCGGAATCATTGATGTTTTCCTCCAATCTGTCAATATCCTCTTGCGCGATAGCGTCAAGAATACCCAAGCCATCGGCCATCTTTTTGGCAGCGTTCATATAGTCAATAAGCAACTGGGTCTGTTCGTACATACTTGAAAAACTCAGATCGCAGGTATAAACGCCTAAATTCAAAGCCATGGCCCTGTTTGTAACATAACTGCTCGCATTTGAAATCGGGTTTAACAGCGCTTCGTTATATTCAGCGCCCGCGGATTTTATAAGCATGGCCGATTCCACTGGTGAAGGCAAAGCGTTGAATACCTTTTCCGCCTGCTCAATATCCTGCATAATGGCATCATGATCCAAAACAAAGCTTATAGCAGTATCTTCTTTCTCAACTGGAGCCTTTTTACCGCCTTTACATCCAACAAACAGGCCGGCTGTTAAAAGTAAGCCGAGCACAAAGAATGTACTGACCTTTGAATGTCTATTCATATGTGTAAATTTTAAATTTTTCATTTATAATAAAACCTAAACTTATCGGATTAAACTGTCTGTACCACAAAACAACTCAAGCAAAATTCATTGTTTAAGGTTCCATGATATGATAATTCACGACTAAAGTAGCATATTATTTTTATTTTTCAAAAATACATAATGTTATTGACTCTATTCCCCACTTCACAAAAAATTATTTACAGAAGAACCTGAAAAAATTGGAATTACGGCCAATATTCCTAAAAAAGAGTTCTCCCTTTACTGGCAATCAGGTTTTTGAAAACTCTTAAAATTTAAAATATGTGTTCAATTGGCTGGCAGGTATAGATGTTATCTTTTGCCAAATATTGAACTGCCCACCCTTATCATTGTACTTCCCTCCTCAATAGCAATATGGTAATCATCAGACATACCCATTGATTTTTCATTAAAATTGTCGTCGTTTTTAAAAAACCTATCTTTGAGACGGTTGAAATAGCCGTTTAGGGTTCTGAATTCTTTCCTCACCAAATCAACATCGTCGGTAAAGGTGGCCATTCCCATTACGCCGCGAATCCTGATGTTATTTAATTCCGATAAAAGGGGAGAACTGATCAGCGCTTCGGCCTCCTCGTATGAAAATCCGAATTTGGTAGGTTCCTGCGCGATATGAAGTTGAATCAGAACATCAATAACACGGTTTACCATTCCAGCCTCTTTATTTATTGTTTTTAACAGCCTCTCGGAATCAACTGAGTGGATCATTGATATAAAAGGCACGATGAACTTGACTTTATTTCTCTGCAGATGCCCTATCAGATGCCATTCGATATCCTGGGGCAAAAAATCTTTTTTAGCGATAATCTCCTGTACCCGGCTCTCACCAAACACCCTTTGACCCGAATTATAGGCCTCCATGATCTCTTCAACAGATTTGACTTTTGAAACGGCCACTAATGTGACTCCTTCCGGAAGCGAATCTTTTATCTCTATTAAATTACTTCGAACAGACATAGCTCCTATTGAACTGCCAATGCTAAAAAACCAAATTGTGGGGAGAGCCCGGGCTCTCCCCCGCAAAATTATGTAAAATATTCGATAATAATGACCGGTCGCGATCTCAGTTACAGCTATAAAAGATGTATAACGAGACCTGACCTGAGTTTTGGTTCAAACCATGTTGTTTTTGGCGGCATTATATTTCCCGAGTCGGCCACAGTTATCAACTGTTCCATTGATACGGGGAAAAGAGCGAACGCCACTTTCATCTCCCCACTGTCAACTCGTTTTACAAGTTCACCAAGACCTCTGATACCTCCAACAAAATCGATTCGTTTGGATCGTCGGAGGTCCTGGATGTCAAGGATTGGAGAAAGCAATTGATCGGTAAGGATGGTAACATCAAGTACTCCTATGGGATCATTATCATCATAGGTTCCCTCTCTGGCGGTCAGTTTGTACCATCCACCTTCAATGTACATAGAAAATTCGTGCAATTTTGAGGGGCGATACATCTCGGATCCCATTTTTTCGACAACAAACCCCTGCTCAATCTTTGTCAGGAAATCATCGACAGATAATCCGTTAAGATCCTTCACAACCCTGTTGTAATCAATAATCTTTAATTGGTTGTCAGGAAAATGTACGGCCATAAAAAAATTGAACTCCTCGTCACCTTTATAACTCGGGTTCTTTGCTCTTTTCTCTTTGCCGACAAGTGCGGCGGCAGCGGTACGATGGTGGCCATCAGCAACATATGTAAAAGGAACCTTCTCGCTGAAAAGCCTTTCAATATTCTTGTTATCCTCTTCCTTTTTAACGACCCAAAAATGGTGACCGAAACCGTCGGACGAGACAAAGTCATATTCAGGTTCTTCATTTTTGGTTATTCTCCCCACAATTTCGTCAATCTCCTTAACCGCGGGATAGGCGAAAAAGACAGGTTCCATGTTAGCGTTGTTTGTGCGGATATGCACCATTCTGTCCTCTTCCTTATCGGGTCTGGTCAATTCATGTTCCTTGATCACACCACTCAGATAATCATCTACGGCCGCGCAACCAACTATTCCATACTGTGTTCTCTTGCCCATGGTCTGCGCATAAATATAGAAATGGGGTGTTTCGTCCTGCACAAGCCAACCTTTTTCTTGCCACAAAGCGAAGTTAGCCGCCGATTTGGCGTACACTTCCGGTGAATGAACATCAACATCCTTTGGCATATCTATCTCTGAACGGGTAATATGCAGCAATGAACATGCCTTTCCCTCCGCCATTGCGGCGGCCTCTTCCGAACTCATAACATCATATGGTAAACAGGAAAGATCTTTAGCAATTTCAGGGGGCGGTCTGAGCCCCCTGAAAGGTTTTACTGTCGCCATCTAAAAAAATAATTAGTTTACTCTAAATTTATCGTTCCCGTTTTTCAGAAAATCGACTATCTGACTGGCCGCGGCAACTCCGGCGTTAATGTTGGCTTCCGCGGTTTGCGCTCCCATCTTCTTAAGGGTAAAGACAAACCTGTCCACATATTTTTCCTTAAATATGGGGGCACAATCCGGAGCCACATCGGAAAGATATTTGAAATCATTCCTCTCTTCCATGATCTGGAGGAGCCCCTCCTCATCTATCACCTCTTTTCTGGCGGTATTGACCAATACCGCATTTTTGGGCATCCTGCGCAACAATTTGGCTCCTATGGATTTTTCGGTCTTTTCATCAAGAGGAATATGCAATGAAACGTACTGGCATGTAGAGTATAACTCCTCTTCGGAGTGGCACGGTTTTACATCTGCCGCTCTAATATCATTTATGGAAACAAAAGGATCATACGCATAAACATCCATACCGAATCCTTTTGCTATCAGGGCAACATATTTGCCAACATTCCCTAACGCATGGATACCAATTTTTTTGCCTCTAAGCTCAGTGCCCGATTTTCCGGCAAAACCGAATCTAGCCTGGTGCAACATCATTTCAAAAGCCAATTCAGCAACGGCATTTGAGTTTTGCCCGGGGGTGTTCATCGCTACCACATTCTTTGCCGTACAGGCGGCCAAATCAATATTGTCGTATCCTGCACCGGCACGAACAACAATTTTTAATTTCTTGGCGGCATCCAAAACCGCCGCGGTAACTTTGTCGCTCCTGACAATCAGAGCGTCAACATCGGCTACAGCTTTATAAAAATCGGCGACATCAGTATAGTTTTCCAACAATACCAATTCAAATCCGGCTCCGTCCATAACCTCTTTTATCAATTTAATCGCCGCGGGAGCGAAGGGTTTATCCGTAGCAACAAGTACTTTCATTTCTGTTTCTCCTTAATTTTTAAGTTCAAACTCTTTCATGGTATTAACAAGAAGTTCCACACTCTCTTTTAACAATGCATTATATAGAGAGGCCCTGAAGCCTCCAACCGAACGGTGGCCTTTCAAACCGATTAACCCCTTCTGCTTCGCGAAATCAAGGAAATCGTTTTCCAGATCCTTGTACTCCTCGGCCATTACAAAACAAACATTCATCAATGAGCGGTCTTCCGCATCCGAAACCGTAGATACAAACATCTTATTTCTGTCAATTTCATCATACAAAAGCCTCGCTTTCTCGACATTCTTCTTCTGGATAGCCTTTATCCCACCCTGTTCCTTGTACCATTTCAAAGTTTGTAACGATGAATATACAGCAAAACAGGGAGGTGTATTAAACATTGAACCGTTTTCGATATGTGCGCGGTAATCCAGCATTGTTGGAAGTGGGCGGGTAACTCTTCCGAGCAGATCTTCCTTGATGACAACGAACGCGAGACCCGCGGGACCCAGATTTTTCTGGGCACCACCATAAATAACCGCATATTTGGATACATCTACCGGACGACTGAAAATATCTGAAGACATATCTGCCGCCATCAAGACCGGAACATCAAGATCTTTCTTGAGTTCCGTGCCAAAAATGGTGTTATTTGTAGTAACGTGCAGATAGTCTACATCAGCGGGAACAGTAAAGTTCTTTGGAATATAATTGAAATTTTTATCCTTGGAAGATGCCACCTCAACAACATCTCCTATAATTTTTGCCTCTTTACACGCTTTGCTGGCCCATGAACCGGTTATTAGATAGGCTGCTTTTGAGACTAAAAGATTCATGGGAACCATGGCAAACTGCAAACTGGCTCCACCTCCCAAAAATAGTACCTGATAACCTGAAGGTACATCCAGAAGTTCTTTGAAAAGGGCGACTGTCTGTTCCATACATGCTACGAACTCTTTGCTGCGATGTGAGATCTCAAGCACGGACAAGCCTGTTCCATCAAAATTCTTTATACCCTCAATTGTATGGTCGATAGTGTACTGCGACAGAACCGAAGGACCTGCATAAAAATTATGTTTTTTCATATGAGTAAAAATTAGTGTAAATCTGCGGTTGTAAAGGTATATATTATTGTAAAAAATATTAAAAAGCGCATTATCAAAATATTAATAATTAATCAACAAGAGCCCCCTCCCTGAAGCATGGCACGCTATCGGTAAAGTCCTGTTCAAGGCAGAACTGGATACAGTCGTCAAGTCCCTTGTCCCTCAACCGGCTTCTCTGCGCCGCTTTCTGGATATAGCCCCAAAGATCGACTTTTGCCTGTTTCCAAAGATCAATCGCGGCGAACGTTGAATCACATATTGTGGAGAATCTGCCCGACTCCAGCAGTCTTTCCGCAAAAGATCCGGCGCCGAGAGTATCCTCAAGGCTGAACCTGTTCTTCCAACCGGCACAAAAAAGTACGACATCCATATCACTACCAATAATCATATCTGTCAACGCCGTGATATTCAAAAATGACCCAACAACGATCTTACCGGCCCCTTCGGCTTTATGTATCGATCCCGTTCCATTGGTGGTACTGTATACTATGGTCTTTCCTCCAACCTTTTCTTTGGTGAAGTTAAAAGGAGAGTTGCCAAAATCAGCGAAATCCAGCACATAACCGTCCCGCTCAGCGGCAACCAAATATCCTTTTTGTTTGTATTCCCTTGCTTCGGCAACGGTAGCTACCGGGATAATAGATTCAACACCATTGGCGAATGCCGTACATATAGCCGAAGATGCCCTCAATATGTCAATAATAACGACAAACTCCCCCTTATGTCTATCCCCTTCATACAGTGCGGGCGAAAAACAGGTCTCAATTCTTTTCATCAATCACAATCACAAAACATGTGTACAACAAACTAACGGCCAACAAAAGGGGGTCTGGTCACCTTCGCCTTTAATTGCCTATCCCTTACCTTTATATATATTTCAGCACCCTCGTCCCAATGCCCCTCTTTAATATATGCCATACCAATCCCCTTTTTGAGTGAAGGTGACATTGTGCCGGACGTAACCTCACCAATCTTGTTCCCCGATTTATCGACAACTTCATAATGCTGTCGCGGGATACCCCTGTCAACCATCATAAAGCCGCTGAGCCTTCTTGTCACCCCCTCCTGCTTTTGTCTCATCAACAGCTCTTTATCAATAAACTCCTTATTAAATTTAACTATCCATCCCAAACCTGCCTCGATAGGAGACGTGTTGTCATCAATATCATTGCCGTAAAGAGCATACCCCATCTCCAATCTCAAAGTATCGCGCGCGCCGAGACCAATTGGTTTGATCCCATACTTCCTGCCCGCTTCGAAAATCGCGTTCCAAAGTCGGTCCGCGTCCATATTTTTCACATAAATCTCAAATCCCCCCGCACCGGTATAACCGGTAGTAGAGAGCAATACATCCTTTATTCCGGCGAGTTCAACTGTTTTGAACATGTAATGCCCCATATCGGCAATATCTTCGGAAGTGAGTTTACTTATTGTTTTCAACGCCAATGGACCCTGTACCGCCAACTGGGCAATTTCATCGGAAATATTTACCAGATCCTGTCCCGCTTCCAGTCCGAATTTGCCCGCATTTGCTACACACCAATTCCAATCTTTTTCAATGTTGGCGGCGTTCACCACCAGAAGATATTTTTCGGGCGTATACCTGTAAATCAAGAAATCATCAACTATTCCTCCATTACCATTCGGGAAACAGGTATACTGTACCTTTCCATCATACAACAACCCGACATCATTTGTGGTCACATACTGGAGAAACTCTGTTGACCCCTTTCCCGAAACCATAAACTCTCCCATATGTGACACGTCGAACACACCAACCTTTTCCCTTACCGTAAGATGCTCATCGTTGATGCCCGAGAATTCAACAGGCATCTCATAACCAGCGAACGGCACCATCCTGGCTCCGGCAGATTTATGGAACCTTGAAAACGGAGTACTCTTCATAAGAATGATTTTTAAAAATATCGCTAAATTGTAAAAAAAACAATTATCGGTTTCGCGAAGATAATCAATAAAAAACTGACCTTAAAAATTACAAATATAAATTGTTAAGCGATATTTTCCGAAAAATTTAAATTAAACATGACAATATCGATTAAATCGTTTAATTGTTCATAAAATTTTCGATAAGGCCGGTTTGTTTTTAATACCTCCACAGATCTCGAACCAACGATCAAATTAACATTCTATTGTGGGCAAAAACCCGACGGAACAACGGGCAAAACTCCCCTCTACTCGGTAAAATACCGCATGTGAAAAATGAATTTAGAACAATAATAGCGTTTAATCACTGGTATTATTTATCTTAGGGCCGCGATCATTAACTTAAGCCCATAAAGATTTATGGAATATAAAAAGATAAATACCGAATATATCTTATCGGCTACCGATGGAGATATCTCCGTAATAACCAATATAGTCGATCTTTTTATCAAGCAGGTTGACGAAACTTATCCTGAGATGAAAAACCTCCTTGAAGCGAAGGATTATCTTAACCTGGGACTGTTGGCGCACAAAGTCAAATCAAGCGCCGCTATATTTGGCATGGATGAGCTGGCGGCAATGTTGAAGACTTTCGAACTTCAGGCAAAAAATTCCGAAAATGTTCAAGCATACCCCGATTATGTTTCAATGTACAAGAATTACTGTCAGGATGCTATAGTTGAACTGAACAGTTTCATTAACGAATTGAATTCCAAACAATGATCAATATTACCAAACAAGGATCCGTGGATATCGTTACTTTTAATGTCGATAAGATCAACGCACTGATAACAGAAGAGATAAAAAAGGGTATAACTCCTATCTTCAACCGACAAAACGCGGCCGTAATAATCGATCTCGCGAATATAAAATATATTGACAGTTCCGGCTTTGGATGCCTACTCTCAATTATGAGGACCGCAAAAGACAATTACGGCGTTATGAAGCTGAACATTACCAACGAGAAAATCGCCGATATGTTCAAGACATTGTTTCTGGATTCAGTTTTCGATATTTACAACAATATTGACGACTGTTTGAAGAGTTTTTAAGCTGTTTCGAACTTAATCTCCCCATCTACCATATCAATCTTTAAGGTTGCGTTTACTGAAATATTTCCCGCGATTATCTCCCTTGAGATATTATTGACTATATCCCTCTGAATCAGCCTCTTCACTGGTCGTGCTCCCAACTGGGGATCATATCCCTCTTTAGCCAGCCAATCAACAACCTCATCGGAAACAACAAGATTAATCCCGTTCTTTGACAGAAGCTTCGCCACTATATCCAGTTGTATTCCCACTATCTCCCTTATCTGGCCAATTTCCAGTGGTTTAAAGACAACAATCTCATCAACTCTATTCAAAAATTCCGGTCGGAACGACCTCCTGAGAAGTGAAAGAATATCTCTGTTAAGTTTTTCTTCCTCCTCTTCCGAAAGTTTGTTATCAAANCTCTCCATTCTCTCCCTGATCACGTCCGAACCAAGATTGGATGTCATAATAACTATAACATTCCTGAAATTGACCGTACGTCCTTTATTGTCGGTCAGTCTGCCGTCATCAAGCAACTGCAATAAAAGGTTAAAAACATCTGGATGCGCCTTTTCGATCTCATCGAGCAAAACCACGGAATAAGGCTTATGTCGTACCGCCTCGGTAAGCTGTCCTCCCTCATCATATCCAATATATCCGGGAGGTGCCCCGATAAGCCGACTTACGGAGAATTTCTCCTGGTACTCCGACATATCAATTCTGGTCATCATATTCTCATCGTTGAACAGAAACTCGGCCAACGCTCTGGCAAGCTCCGTTTTCCCAACCCCTGTGGTGCCGATAAAGATAAATGAACCAATAGGTTTTTTCTCGTCCTGCAAGCCGGCCCTGGAACGGCGTACCGCATCCGATACCGCTCTGATCGCCTCATCTTGGCCGACCACCCTTTTATGGAGCTCATCCTCCAGGCGGAGCAACTTCGACTTCTCGCTCTCCATCATCCTTGAGACAGGAATCCCTGTCCATCTGGCAACTATCTCCGCTATGTCGTCCGCTCTCACCTCTTCCCTTATCAAACTCCCTTTGCTTCTCTTTTTACCGCTCTCCTCCTTAAGTTCCGCGATCTCTTTTTCAAGCTCGATCAATTTCCCGTACCTTATTTCGGCAACCTTCCCATAATCGCCCCTCCTCTCGGCCTGTTCCGCCTGCAAACGATAAGATTCAACCTCCTCTTTCAGAAACTGTATTCTGTTTATCAACTCTTTCTCGGAGTTCCAAGCGGCTCTCAACTCTTTTCTTCTGGAGTTAAGGTTGGCGAGCTCCGCCTCCAAACTCTCCTCCTTAAATTTATCGCCATCCCTTCTTACCGCCTCCCTCTCAATTTCCAATCTTGTAATGGAACGCTCTACCTCGTCAATCTCTTCAGGTACTGAATTCATCTCCAACCTCAACCTCGATGCCGCCTCATCAATAAGATCGATTGCCTTGTCAGGCAGGAACCTATCGGTTATATAACGTGTCGAAAGATCCACGGCGGCGACAATCGCCTCATCGCGTATAATTACTTTGTGATGGGCCTCATATCGCTCCCTGATTCCCCTTAGAATAGAGACTGAATCATCCCTTCCCGGCTCTTCCACCATAACAACCTGGAACCTTCTTTCCAAAGCTTTATCCTTTTCGAAATATTTTTGGTATTCGTTCAAGGTGGTCGCCCCGATCGATCTAAGTTCCCCCCTCGCAAGAGCCGGTTTGAGTATATTGGCCGCATCCATCGCCCCTTCAGATTTTCCGGCGCCCACCAAAGTATGTATCTCGTCTATAAAGAGAATTACCTCCCCATTTGAAGCGATAACCTCGTTTATAACCGATTTCAGACGTTCTTCAAATTCACCCTTATACTTCGCTCCCGCGATCAAAGCGCCCATATCAAGCGAAAAAATCACTTTTGACTTCAAATCCTCGGGAACATCCCCCCTCACTATCCTGTGGGCTATCCCCTCGGCAATCGCTGTCTTTCCCACGCCAGGTTCCCCAATCAGAAGAGGATTGTTTTTTGTTCTTCGTCCCAATATCTGGAGTATCCTTCGGATCTCCTCGTCCCTTCCGACTACAGGATCAAGATTCCCGGCACTGGCCTTTTTATTGAGATTGGTAGCAAACCTGTTAAGTGAATCATAAGTATCCTCGGAGGTCTGGCTATTTACGTTCCTTCCCTTTCTGAGTTCAACGATAGCCTCCTTCAAGCTCTTGGGATCAATGCCATTATCTTTCATCAAGCGGCTTCCGTCGTTTTTTGTGTTAAGTATGCCCAAAATCAAGTGTTCAACCGCTATATACTTATCTTTCATCGACTTGGCAATTTCCTCGGCATTTTTAAGAGAGTCCAGTAGTTGAGGTGACATATAGGAATCCGCCCCGGTAACCCGGGAATAACTGTTTATCACAACATCCAACTCCTTTTTCAAAGCGTTCATATTCGCGCCAACCTTCCCAAAAAGAAAATCGGTTATACTCTCGGCAACATTCATCAGCCCTTTGAGCAGATGAGTGGGTTCAACCGACTGTTGGCCTCTCGCCTCGGCTATTTCAAACGCTTTCTGAATAGCCTCCTGCGACTTTATCGTATAGTTTTCCATCTTCATATTTCTTGTGCTATTATAGTTAATTCAATACGGGAACCAATGTTCAAAATCTCTGCCAACACAATTCTTTGCCTTTTTGACACATTTATAGTGTCACTATGGCCATGTAGGGCTATCCTGCGTTTATTCGGGCCAAAAGATTATATTTGCCGCAAACATCAATGAAATGGAGAAAATTTCCTGGAAACCCGGTACAATGATTTACCCTTTACCCGTTGTAATGGTCAGTTGCGGAACTAAAAGGGAAGATTACAATATTATCACGGTAGCATGGACCGGAACAATTTGCACCGATCCGGCGATGTGTTATATTTCGTTACGGCCGGAGCGACATTCGTACGATATAATAAAAAGAAATAGGGAATATGTTATTAATCTGACGACCAGGGATCTTGCCTTCGCAACAGACTGGTGCGGAGTAAAATCGGGTCGAGACCAGGATAAATTCTCTGCCATGGGATTGACCCCCATAGCGGCCACAAAAGTCAAATCCCCGATGATAAAGGAGTCGCCTATCAACATAGAATGCGTCGTTAAAGAGATAAAAGAGCTGGGTTCCCACCATATGTTCATCTCTGAAGTAGTGGCGTTGAACGCCGACGATAAATACATCGACCTCAAGACCGGCGCCTTTATGTTCAACTACGCCAGGCCGATTTGTTACAGTCATGGGAAGTACTATGAGACCGGTAAAATGATCGATAGGTTCGGTTTTTCCGTCAGACGCAAAAAATTAGGCAAATAATTTTAAAATATTATATATTTACCCTTGTAGAAACAGTAAGGTTTTATAACTTCAAATCCAAAATTAAACATCCCCCCTATGAGCGAGAAGATACTTGAAACTTTGATGCAACTGTTCGCGATAATCGCGAAACCGCAACGCAACGACAAAGAAAGAAGAGAGGTTGTTGAGGCATTTCTGAGAAAATTACTCAACCAGGAACTGGTAAACAAATATCTGAGTATTTATGATGTCGCTTACGAAGAGGCAGTAAAAAAGCTTGAAAAGAGCAGTGCTGAGCGCAGGGAAGGGGCAATCGCCATAAGGATCAGGAAACTTTGCATGAACATAAACAACGAAGGGCAACTAGATCAGGAGCAAAGGGTATTCGTCGTTATAAAAGCACTTGAATTCTGTAAATCCGGTGACGAAGAGGTCAGCCAGATGGAGCTCGACTTCATAAAAACCCTTGCCGAGGGATTGAACATTAGCGAAGAAGAGTACAATTATATTGAAAAATTTGTACTCAACCCGTTCGACAAACTGCCCGACTACCAGACCATTTTGCTTATCAATGGGGAAGAGAGCTCGAAATACAAAGAGGCGAAGCATATGTACAAAGAGCTTCTGAGAGGAGAGATATGGGTTCTTTTCATCCCCTCCATGAAAATATATTTTGTAAGATTTACGGGAACAGGGGAGCTCTCCATGAACGGTCAGCTTTTGGAAGAGGATAAAGTATATCCCTTCAGCGAGGGTTCTTCGATAAAAGGCTACAAAATAAAACCTATCTATAATTGGGACGTTACAGTGCAGTTCCTGAAAGAGGAGTTCGAGGCTTCAAGGGTTGTATATGAGGTAAACGATATTGAATACAGGTTCAAAGGAGGCAAGGTTGGCATACACCATATGAGTTTCAAGGAGGAGTCCGGGAGAATGGTTGGAATTATGGGCGCCAGCGGTGCCGGAAAATCGACTCTTCTTGGCGTCTTGAACGGACAAAACCCACCGTCAGAAGGAAACGTGATGATAAACGGTGTCGATATTCACCAGGATAAGGAGAAAATAAAGGGTCTTATTGGATATGTTTCACAAGACGACCTTCTTATTGAAGATCTTACTGTATTTGAAAACCTATATTACAACGCTAAACTCTGCTTTGGAAACCTATCTGAGGAAGAGATTACGAAAAGGGTCGACGAAACCCTGAAAAGTCTGGGTCTCTTTGAGATAAGAAACATGAAAGTTGGAAGTCCGCTTAACAAAAAAATCTCGGGAGGGCAGCGTAAAAGACTTAATATATCGCTCGAGCTTATCAGGGAACCGGCCATTATGTTTTTGGACGAACCAACATCAGGGCTCTCATCGCGCGACTCTGAGAATATACTCGACCTTTTGAAAGGGTTGGCCAGAAAAGGTAAATTACTTTTTATCGTTATTCACCAACCATCTTCCGATATTTTCAAGATGTTCGATAAACTTATAATTCTTGACACCGGAGGATACCTTATATATAATGGTAACCCCATAGAGTCTATCGAATACTTTAAGAGAAAAATGGAGCAGGCCAATTACAATGAAAGCGAGTGCTATGCCTGCGGAAATGTAAATCCCGAGCAGATCTTCAACATTGTGGAGACCAAAGTGTTTTCGGAGACCGGTCAGCCTACTGATACCAGAAGGAAGTCGCCAAAAGATTGGAGCGATGCCTATAAAGCGGAACAAAAGGAGGAAAAGATTGATCCCGGAAGCGGAATTCCCGAAATCCAGTTCAGGCCTCCTAGCAAATTCAAACAATTCGTAATTTTCACCAAAAGAGACATTTTATCTAAGATAGCCGACACCCAATATCTTCTTATCACACTTCTGGAGGCTCCCATCCTGGCGGCAGCGCTCTCCGTGCTGATAAAATATTTCGATGAAAGCGCGCTAAACGCCAAATACACTCTTTTTGACAATGTCAACCTACCTGTTTATATATTCATGTCGGTTATCATTGCCATTTTCATGGGCCTTACGGTCAGCGCCGAGGAGATAATAAAGGACAGAAAAATTCTGAAAAGGGAAACCTTCCTGAACCTTAGTTGGAACAGTTATCTATCGTCCAAAGTATTCGTACAGTTCGGCATATCGGCTATTCAGGCCTTTACTTATGTTTTGATAGGAAATTCCATTACCGGTATCAAAGGGATGATGTTTGAATATTGGCTGGTACTCTTCACCTGTTGGGCTTCAGCGAATATGTTGGCATTGATTGTTTCCGACAGTTTCAACGCTGTTGTAACTATTTATATTTTGATCCCTTTCCTCGTAATACCCCAGATCATTCTCAGTGGTGTTATGGTAAAATTTGAGAAGCTTAACCCACGATTGTCATCTCCTGTGGAAATTCCTTTTTACGGGGAGCTTATAACCGCAAGGTGGGGTTATGAGGCCTTATGCGTCAAGCAGTTCAAAGACAACAGATACGAGAAGCAGTTTTATATCTACGACAAAGCCATGAGCCAGGCTAAATACAAAAAGGATTATCTTGTTTCTGAACTGAAGGGAAAACTTGAAAGCATTAAGTCTGATCTGAACAGGGAGGCCAAAAGCGATAGTTACGAAAGCAATATAAAAGTAGTTTACAACGAACTGAAAAAAGAGGCCGAAGGAATTTCAAAATTGGAGTTTCCCGATCTTGACAAACTGACTCCTTCAACAATTACACTGGAAATAGTCAATGATGCGCTTGATCATGTTGAGACCATTCGAAGATATTATGTGGCGTACTCAAATAACGCCAAGAATTTGAAAGATGATATAGTATCGAAACTTCAGGGGCAGGACAATGAGGCTTTTCTGAAATTAAGAGATGATTATTACAATAAGTCTTTGGAAGAATTCGTGACAAACAAAAACGAAACATTAAAAATTGTGGAGTACAACGGCGAAATTTTTCAGAAACTTGACCCGATATTTATGGATCCTTCCCACAATTTTATCAAGGCGCATTTTTACTCTCCCACAAAAAAGTTGTTTGGCCAGAACATTGACACATTCTGGGTCAATATAATGGTTATATGGGCCATGACACTCCTTTTTTATGTAATACTTTACTTCAGACTGTTGAAAAAGACTCTTGAATTCGCGGAAGGAATCGGCAAGTACAAGGACTAAAAACATAGAGAGCTGCCATGTTGGTAGCTCTCTAAAAATCTGGAAATATTTCTAAAAAATTAACTACGTAATCAGGTATACCTGTGACTT
>JGI24709J26583_10001892_pt1 | contig 17544 bp, 31 predicted proteins | sample BioPla2DNA1_FD_26583 | JGI IMG/M metagenome (IMG submission 26583) | reverse complement strand
AATAAAGAATTATATTATATCTTAGATGCCTTAACAGTTGCTGATNATTTAAAAGACTTTGACTATATAGACTTAAACAATTCTAATAAAGAAGAATTTAAAGCTAATTCTAAAAAGATTGCTAAATCAGAAACGCTCCGTCAAATGTTACCAAAAATCTTTGTTGAATCTAATTTAACAATTGTTAAAGATTATGAAAGTGATGTAGATCCATACAGCCTAACAGAGGCAGATTGGAATAATGAAATTGATGTCTTAGTTGAAATTTTAGTGAAGATTAATGAAAAACCAACAATCAATTTTGAAGATCCAGATCCAGCTGATTTTGATGTTGTTACAGATGTAATGTTACTAATGGCTAACTCAATGCTTTATGATGTAGTAATCGTTGAAAATGAATTAAAAGACTTATACCTAACTTCAAACTTAGGTGATTATATGGTTGATACTTATGAAAACGGAAGTGAATTTGACTGGCATATTGGCNAAAATCCTAATAACTATAATGGCGATTTAATCCCATTAATAAATGCGATAGGAGAACTAAACAACTTAGGTATTACTTATACAACAATGAATTACGCAAACTTTATTAATGTCTTAAAGACTAATCCAACGTTTTCTCAACAACTTAATGATGCAATCTTAAGTTCAGTAATCTTAAACGCATCACTACCAAAAATGTTTAATAAGTTATTAAATACAGAAGGTGGCTTAAATGTTGTTGTTTATCCAAATTATAATAAAGAAGACTTAGCTTACTGGGGAACTGAAACAGAAAATAAAGAATTATATTATATCTTCGATGCACTAGTTGCAGCAGATGATTTAAAAGCTTATGATTATGAAACTTTAGATAACTCTAATAAAGAAGACTTTAAAGATAATTCTAAGAAGATTGCTAAATCAGAAACACTCCGTCAAATCTTGCCAAGAATCATTATTGATTCAAACTTAACAATGGCTAACAGCTTAAGAAGTGAAGTTGATCCTAACACTTTAACAGAATTAGAGTGGAACAATGAAATTGATGTTTTAGTTGAAATTATAGTTATCTTAAATGAAAATCCAACACTTGATGTTGATAATCCAAATCCAGCAGATATACCAGTAGTTTTAGAAATAAGGCTATTAATGGTAGACTCTCTGTTATATGATGAGAGTAAAATAATTTTGTAATATTATGTTATTAGGGCATTAAACTATCAAAATATTTAATATTTTACTTTGTTATGGTAATATAAATCATAAAAAAGGGGAGTATATATATGAACAAAGTAGGTTTATTAGTTTGTGGGAACTCAGGAATAGATTATGAAAATGTTGATTTTCCATATGAGATAATTAGATCAAAATTAATTATAGAAGGAAAAGAGTATGAAGACTTTGTTGATATAACAGCAGATGCTTTTTATGAAATGTTAGATAAAAACCCTGACTTACAAATATCAACAGCGATGATTTCTCCTGGAGAAATATTAGAAAAACTTAATAAGTTTAAAAAAGAAGGATATAAAGAAGTCGTTGCGGTTGTTATTTCTTCAGGTTTATCAGGCACATATAATACACTTAAGATTGTATCTGAAGAAGTAGAAGATTTAAAAGTTTATGTAGTTGATTCTTTGTTAGTGACATTTGGACAGTTAGTCCAAACATACGAAGCAGCAAGACTTATAAAAGAAGGTAAAAGCGGCTTAGAGATTTTTAACTATTTAGAAAAGTTTAANAAAAGAATTAGGCTATTTGTTTTAGTGGATACTTTAAAATATTTAGTTAAAAACGGGAGGCTTTCAGCTGCAAGCGGAATGATTGGTAACTTATTAAAAATTAAACCATTATTAAAGTTTAATGAAACAGGTCATCTCGTTCCATATCAAAAGATTCGCACATCATCAAAAGCGAGAAGTAGAATGATTGAAATCGCAAAAGAATTAATTGATGCTGGGACAACGCCTGAGTTATTTTTAGGCTATACAAATAATAGAGAATATGTAGAAGGAATTAAAAAAGAGATTTTAGAATATGCACCGCATTTAAAAATAACTCTTCATCTCCTTACACCTGTGGTTGGTGCGCATGCAGGGCCTGGAACTTGCGGGTTTGGAGTAATTGTAAACGAAGAAGAATAAGAATAATTAAAAGGACTTAGCGAAAAAGTCCTTTTATTATGTTATAATAAACTAAAAAGCGGAGGACGGCTATATGAAAGTTGCATTTGGTGTAGATGTTGGTGGTACAACAATTAAAATAGGATTATTTAATACTAAAAAAGAACTTTTACTAACAAGGGTTATTAAAACTAATAAGAAAGATAAAGGCGCAGCTATTTTAGGAGAAATCGCGAGTGAAGTAAAAGAAATTATCTTAAGCGAAAACATCCGTGAAAAAGATGTGTTAGGCGTTGGTTTTGGTGTGCCAGGGCCGGTCGTTAATAACTTTGTTGTATGGTGTCCTAATATTGGTTGGCGAGATTTAAAACTTGAAGAAGAATTCATTAAAGAGTTAGGATTCAAAGTTAAAGTTAAAGTAACTAACGATGCTACAGCAGCAGCTTATGGCGAATATGCATACTTAGAAGAAGAGAAGAACTTAGCGTTTATGACTTTAGGTACGGGCGTTGGTGGTGGAATAGTAATTGATGGTAATATCGTTGAAGGTGTTCATGGTGCAGCAGGCGAGTTTGGACACTTACAAGTAGAATACGAAAAACCAGACAAATGCTCATGTGGGCTTTATGGCTGTTTAGAGACAGTGGCAAGTATTAGAGGTATCGGTTGGGTTACAAAAAGAATCTTAAAAGAAACGAACCTACCAACTGAATTAAAAGAAAATAATTTAAATCCACGCGAAATATTTAACCTAGCTAAAAAAGGTGATCGAGTAGCATTATTAGTAGTGGATAAAGTTGGCGATTATATCGCTAAAGCATCAGCGAAAATCGCTGCAACGATTGATCCTGATGTAATAGTTATTGGTGGTGGTATCGCTAATGCTGGCAATATCTTAATTAAGGCAATTAAAAAAGCATATAAAAACTATGCTTATTTTGGAAATAGAAAAGTAAACTTTAGATTAGCAAAACTTAAAAACGATTCAGGTATGTATGGCGCATTAGAATTAATCTTAAGTGGCAAATAGTTTAAAAGCGGATAAAAAGGCTGTAAAAAACGTATCATTAGTAAAGGGGGTAATCATATGAAAAGAAAAACAATTCTTTTATTTTTATTAACTTTATTAATACCAATGTTTTTTCTTCTATCATCATGTTTTGGTCAAATAGAAGTAGAACCAAAAATAGAAGTTACTCCAGACTCATCTTTTAGGTTTGAAATGACAACAACAAAAACAGGTTATATGGTAAATAAATTTATAGGGACCGAATCAAAAGTTAGAATACCTGAAAAATACAATGATAAGCCTGTAATATACATATTATCAGAAGCGTTCGCTAATAATGATGTTATTGAAGAGATAGTAATACCTAATACGATTATAGATATGTGGGGAGCGGTTTTTAAAGGTGTACAAATCTAACTAAAGTAACTATCCCAGCTAGCGTTAAAAGTATAGTTCCTATCACGTTTCAGGATTGTGTAGGCCTTGAAACTATTAATGTAGAGAAAGATAATCCTAATTATAGATCAATAGATGGTGCTGTTTATTCAAAAGACGGAAAGACACTAATTATTTATCCGGCCGGAAAAACTGGCAAAATCAATTTCAATAAAGGTATTACAAAAATAGATGATCTGCTTTTAGAACATGTAAAACTTTAACAACTATAACTNTCCCTTCTAGTGTTATGGAGATAGGTCGTGGAGTGTTTGCTTTATGTGATAAATTAAAAGAAATAAATATTGATAAGAAAAATGCTAACTATAAGTCAGTTGATGGAGTTGTCTATTCAAAGGATGGAGAAACATTAATATATTGTCCTGAAGGAAAAACTGGCGAATATATAATTGAGGAAGGTGTAACAAGAATATTTGTTATAAATTGTTCAAAGTTAGAAAAAATAACAATCCCAAAAAGTGTAACAAGTTTAAGTTATTCAGAATTTTCTGGTTGTAATAGTTTAAAAGAAGTAATTGTAGATGAAAACAATCCAAATTATAAATCTGTAGATGGAGTGCTTTATTCAAAAGATGGAAGCACATTAGTTTTTTGTCCGTTAGGGAAAACAGGCGAGTATAAAATTGAAACGAGTGCTACGCATATACTGGGTTTGGCCTTTTTTAATTGTAAAAGTTTAACTAAAGTAATAATTCCCAGAAGCGTAACTAATATATATGAAGCAGCTTTTCGTGGTTGTGACAATTTAACAATCTATGCAGAAGTAGCATCAAAGCCTAGCGGATGGCATCAAAGATGGAATAGAGATTATAGGCCTGTCGTTTGGGGATATCAGGAATAAAAAAGAGAAGAAACGGCTATAAATAGACAAAAAGTAAAAAAATCAAAAAAGTGCACTTAAAAGGTTGCACTTTTCTTTTATTTGTTATATAATAGTTTCGCTTGTGCGATTGCGCGAGACGGCTTTGAGGCGGGAGGTTGTTGGCACACGGATAGCCGTTGTCTGTGTCAAGAAATTTCCGCGGAGCAAGTCTATACGATAGATATAAGGCGAAAGGAGAAAAAAAGAAAATGGCAAAAGAAGTAATCAAAATTAATTTAAAGGCGTATGATCATAGATTAATTGATCAATCAGCTAAAAAAATTGTTGAAAGTGTAGTGAAATCAGGAGCAGAAGTAAGAGGTCCAATCCCACTTCCAACTAAAAAGGAGATCTTCACAATTTTAAGAAGTCCTCACGTTAATAAAAAATCACGTGAGCAATTTGAAAGAAGAACTCATAAGAGATTAATTGAAATTGTTGATCCAAACTCACAAACAATTGAAGCACTTATGCACATCGACTTACCTAGCGGTGTTGATATAGTGTTAAAAAAATAAGAAATAAGGAGAAATTATTATGGCTAAAGGAATCTTAGGTAGAAAAGTAGGCATGACTCAAATCTTTAATGATAAGGGTCACTTAGTTCCAGTAACCATTATCGATGTAGCTAATAATGTTGTATTACAACAAAAAACATTAGAGACAGATGGTTATCTTGCCACCCAAATTGGTTTTGAAGACAAAAGGGAAACATTAAGCAATAAGCCTGAGTTAGGGCACGTTGCAAAAGCTAATACAGCACCTAAGCGCTTCATTAAAGAGATTCGTTTTAAACAACACGAAAACGAAATGCTTAATTTAGAGGTTGGTAGTAAAATATCGCCGACAATATTTAATGTTGGTGAATACGTTGATGTAACTGGAACATCAAAAGGTAAAGGATTTGCTGGTTCAATTAAAAGACATAACCAGAAGAAAGGTTTTGCATCACATGGTTCAAGATATCACCGTGGTCCTGGCTCAATGGGAGCTGTTAAGGGTAACTTAAAAGGTAAAAACTTACCAGGACAAATGGGTAATGTTCGTAGAACTGTTCAAAACTTAGAAATTGTCAGTGTTGATGAAGAAAGGCAAGTGCTACTTGTTAGAGGCTCAATTCCTGGACCGACAAAAGGTTTAGTAATGGTTCGCTCAGCAGTTAAAAAGCATGAAAAGGGTAAATAATTATGTTAAATGTTAAAGTATTAAATCAAAGTGGAAAAGAAGTATCTAAATTAACTTTAAATGAACAAGTATTTGGTATTGAACCAAACACACAAGTTCTCTATGACGTAGTTAATGCACAAAGAGCTGCAATGAGACAAGGCACTCACTCAACAAAAACACGTACAGAAGTTAGTGGCGGAGGTAAGAAACCTTATCGTCAAAAAGGTACAGGTAGAGCGAGACATGGTTCTTCAAGAAGCCCAGTTTGGCGTGGTGGTGGAGTGACGTTTGGTCCAACTCCAGAAAAGAACTATAAAGTTAAAGTTAATAGAAAAGTTTCAGAACTAGCATATAAGAGCATTCTTTCATTACGTTTACAAAATAATCAATTAGTAATAGTTGATAAATTAGAGTTAAACGAACCAAAAACTAAACAGTTTCAAGAAATTTATAACAGTTTAGTTAGTGAAGGAAGAGCAATCTTTATTGATGTAGATTTTAGCGACAATGTAATATATGCATCAAGAAATATTCCAACAGTTAGAATCGAAAATGCTAGTCATACAAGCGTATATGATTTAACAGATGCACACAAAGTAGTTTTAACTACGGATGCAGTTAAGTATTTTGAGGAGGCGCTAGTAAAATGATAATTAAGTATTATGATAAAGTTTTTGCTCCTGTAATTACAGAAAAATCAACTAAGTTAATCCAATCATCAAACACTTATACATTTAAAGTAGATAAAGGATTAAACAAAATTGAAATTAAAAAAGCAATCGAAGAAATATTTGACGTGAATGTTTTACGTGTAAATACAATGAATGTTAAACCGACTTTCAAAAGAGTTGGTCAACACGAAGGTTTTACAAAAGGTTATAAAAAAGCAATGGTTACAATTGCTGAAGGTCAATCAATTGACGCCTTCACAGTGTAATATAAGATGGTAAAGGAGAGCTATTATGGCAATTAAAACATATAAACCAACAACAAATGCTCGTAGGCATATGACAAGTCCATCTTTTGAAGAAATAACTAAAACAACACCTGAAAAATCTTTATTAGAACCATTAAAGAAAAAAGGCGGAAGAAACAATTCAGGTAAAATTACTGTTCGTCATAGAGGCGGCGGTGCTAAACGTAAGTATAGAGTTATTGACTTCAAACGTAATAAAGATGATATTCCTGGAAGAATCGCATCTATTGAATATGATCCGAATCGTAGTGCATATATAGCTTTAGTTAATTATGCGGATGGCGAGAAAAGATATATTCTAGCAGCTAAAGATTTAAAGGTTGGCGATGAAATTCTTTCTGGAGAACATGTAGATATTAAATTAGGAAATGCTGCTCCACTTAAAAACATTCCAGTTGGTACAATTGTACATAACGTAGAATTAAAACCAGGAAAAGGTGGACAAATTGCAAGAAGCGCTGGTACAAGCGTAAGAATCTTAGGTCGTGAAGATAAGTACGTATTATTAACATTATCATCAGGCGAAGTAAGAAAAGTTTTAGGTGAGTGTAGAGCAACAATCGGTGAAGTAGGTAACGAATCACACGAATTAATAACTATTGGTAACGCTGGTAGAAAACGCCACATGGGTATTAGACCAACAGTTAGAGGTTCTGCAATGAACCCAGTTGATCACCCTCATGGTGGTGGAGAAGCAAAAGCACCAATCGGTCAAGCTTCACCAATGACTCCTTGGGGTAAAATCGGTCATGGAGTTAAAACAAGAAAATCTAAGAAAAAGTCTAGCGATCTAATTATTAGAGGCAGAAGAAGAAAGAAATAGGAGGATTATATGGCACGTTCAGTTAAAAAAGGACCTTTTGTCGATGAACATTTAATGAAAAAAGTTATGGCACAAAAGAGCAGAAAAACAAAAAGAGTTATCCAAACATGGTCAAGACGCTCAACGATTTTTCCTGAGTTTATTGGCTATACTATAGCAGTATATAATGGTCGTGAACATGTACCTGTCTATATTACTGAAGATATGGTTGGACACAAACTTGGTGAGTTTGCGCCAACAAGAACATTCAGACAACACGCTGCAGATCGTAAGATGTCTAAAGATAAGAGATCAGCATCAGCTGGAGCAGCAACAATGGCTAAGCAATTAGTAGTTGATGATGAAGATGATGAAGAAGATGAAAGCGTAGAGGAAGGTAGTTAATTATGGAAGCAAGAGCAATAGCGAAAACAGTTAGAATTGCGCCAAGAAAAGCGCGTTTAGTGATTGACCTAGTTCGCGGATTAGATGTAAAAGAAGCTCAAGCTGTCTTACTATTTACTCCAAGAAAAGCTGCACCTATTATATTAAAAGTATTAAATAGCGCAGTTGCAAACGCTGAAAACAACTATGATATGAATCCTGAAAACTTATATGTTAAAGAAGCATATGTTACAGAAGGAATGACAATGAAAAGATTATTACCTAGAGCAAAAGGTAGTGGAGATATCATCAGTAAAAGAACTAGTCACATTACTGTTGTAGTAGCAGAAAGAAATAACGAAAAGGAGGAAGAATTCGATGGGTCAGAAGGTTAGTCCAAAAGGATTAAGAGTAGGAATTAATAAAAACTGGGATTCAAGTTGGTATGCTGATTCTAAGGATGTTCCTGCTTTAGTTAAAGAAGACCACGAAATTCGTGAATATTTAAATAAAGTTTATGTAGACGCTGAGGTTTCTTTAACCGAAATCGAAAGAGTTAAAGCAAAATCTAAAGATAGAATTAAATTAACTTTATTTACAGCAAGACCAGGTATGGTTATTGGTCGTGATGCAGAAATTAAAAACAAAGTAGTTAGTACTTTAGAATATATGACTAAAAAAGAAGTTATATTAAATGTTGTAGAAGTAGTAAGGCCTGAGATGGATGCTCAACTTATGGCTAACTCTATTGCGCGCCAATTAGAAAGAAGAGCAAGTTTTAGAAGAGTTCAAAAAATTGCGATTCAAAGAGCTTTAAGAGCAGGTGCTAATGGAGTTAAAACATTAGTTTCAGGACGTTTAGGCGGAGCTGAGATTGCGAGAGCTGAAGGTTATTCAGAAGGTCGCGTTTCACTGCACACATTAAGAGCAGACATCGATTATGCTACAGCTGAAGCGAAAACTACTTATGGAATTTTAGGAGTGAAAGTGTGGGTTTATAAAGGTGAACTTCTTGGTAAAGAATTAAGAAGAAGAGAAGAACAACCTAGACGTAAACCGGCACCAAATAAACGCCCAGCAGGAGGTAAGAGAAGCCGTGTTAATGCCGAAAAGAACTAAATATAGAAGACCACATCGTGTAAGTTATGAAGGAAAAGCAAAAGGAAACTTAGAACTTCAAAATGGTGAATATGGTTTAAAAGCCCTTGAAGGTGCTTGGATCACAAATAGACAAATTGAAGCATGCCGTATTGCGATTACTCGTCAAATGCGCCGTGCAGGAAAAGTTTGGTTAAACGTGTTTCCACATTTTGCGAAAACTAAAAAACCTTTAGAAGTACGTATGGGTGGAGGTAAAGGTTCACCTGACTCTTGGGTTGCAGTAGTTAAAAAAGGAAAAATCATGTTTGAGATTGCAGGTGTTACTGAAGAAGTAGCTAGAGAAGCATTACGTCTTGCATCTCATAAACTGCCGATTAAAACGGCAATAGTCTCTAAGGAGAGTGAAAGTTAATGAAAGCAAAAGACATTAGAAAACTTTCTACAGAAGATTTAAATCTCCGCGTAGGCGAGTTAAAAGAAGAATTATTTAATTTAAGATTTCAATTAGCTGTAGGACAATTAGAAAATACAGCAAGAATTAAACACGTAAGAAAGTTAATCGCGCAAATGAAAACTATTTTAACCGAGCGCGAACGTGGGGCATAAGGAGGATACTATGGAAAGAAATAAAAGAAGACAATTAACTGGTACTGTGGTATCTGACAAAGCCGATAAAACAATCGGTGTATTAGTTGAAAGATACAAAGTGCATCGTTTGTATGGGAAACGTGTTAGAGTTTCTAAAAAATATCAAGTGCATGATGAGAATAACATAGCAAAAGAAGGCGATGTTGTTAGAATTAGAGAGTGTCGTCCTATTTCTAAAAACAAAAAGTTTACTCTTGTTAGAGTTATCTCTGAGGCAGTTGAAGTTTAAGGAGGCTTTTTATGTTACAACAAGAAAGTAGAGTAAAAGTAGCTGATAATAGTGGAGCTAGAGAACTTTTAATTATCAAAGTTCTAGGTGGAACAAGCAGAAAATATGCCAATATTGGTGATGTAGTTACTGCTACAGTTAAAAAAGCTATTCCTAACTCAGCTGTTAAAAAAGGCGAAATAGTAAGTGCTGTTATTGTAAGAACTAAGTTTGGTTTAAGAAGAAGAGATGGATCATACATTAAGTTTGATGATAATGCAGCAGTTGTATTAAAAGAAGATATGAACCCAGTTGGGACAAGAATCTTTGGCCCTGTGGCAAGAGAGTTAAGAGAAAAAAACTTCATGAGAATTATCAGTTTAGCTCCTGAAGTATTGTAAAGGAGAGACTAATATGCGTATAAGAGTTGGCGACAATGTCGCAATTATGAGCGGAAAAGACAAATTTACTAAAGACAAGAAAGGTAATAAAGTTAGAACTACTGGTCAAGTAATTAAAGCTTTTCCAAAAGAAAATAAAGTAGTAGTTAGAGGCGTAAACATAGTTAAGAAACATAAAAGAGCCACTAGTCAAGAAGACAAAGGTGGAATTATGGAACAAGAAGCTCCGATTCATGTTTCAAATGTAATGATTATTTGTCCAAAAACTAATTTACCTACACGTATAGGTTATAAAACAGTTGATGGCAAAAAAGTTCGCTATGCAAAACGTTCTGGCGAGATACTAGATTAAGGGGAATATTATGAGTAGATTAAAAACACATTATGATGAAAAAGTAAGACCAGAATTGATGAAACAATTTAATTATTCATCAATCATGGAAGTTCCCAAAATTGAAAAAATAGTAGTTAACATGGGTGTAGGCGATGCGATTGGCGATCCAAAAGCTATGGATGGTGCTGTTGAAGATTTAGCATTATTAACTGGTCAAAAACCGATAGTTATTAGAGCTAGAAAATCAGTTGCAACATTTAAGTTAAGAGAAGGTATGCCAATTGGAGCGAAAGTAACGCTTCGTGGGACTAGAATGTATGACTTTTTAGATAAGTTAATTTCAGTGAGCCTACCAAGAGTTAGAGATTTCCGTGGCGTTTCTAAACGCGCTTTTGATGGTAGAGGAAACTATACACTAGGTGTTAGAGAACAAATTATTTTCCCAGAAATCAAAATCGATAATGTTAGAAAAGTTAGAGGAATGGATATCGTAATNGTTACAACGGCTAAAACAGATGAAGAAGGAAAAGCACTTCTTACATCATTAGGTATGCCGTTTAGAAGGTAGGAGGCAATTATGGCAAAGAAATCAAAAATAGCAAGTGCAAAAAGAAAGCCTAAATTTTCAACAAGAGGCTATACAAGATGCAGTATTTGCGGAAGACCACGTTCTGTTTATAGAAAATTTGGTCTATGCAGAATTTGTCTCCGTGAAAAAGCATATAAAGGCGAATTGCCTGGCGTTAAAAAATCAAGTTGGTAAGGAGGAAATTTAAAGATGGTTATGACTGATCCAATTGCGGATATGCTTACCCGCATAAGAAATGCAAATTCTACTAATAAAGAATCTTTAGAGGTTCCAGCATCAAAATTAAAAGGCGAAATTTTACGCGTTTTAAAAGAAGAAGGATATATCGTTGATTATGAAACAAAGACAGATGAAAATAATCATCCTGTTTTAGTTGTTTCTTTAAAGTATCATGAAAACGAAAGAGTTATTAAAGGCTTAAAAAGGATATCGAAACCAGGATTGCGTGTCTATGCACAAGTAGAAAACTTACCAAGAGTTTTAAACGGTTTAGGAATCGCTATTATTTCGACATCAAAAGGTATAATGACTGATAGAGAAGCAAGAAGACAAAATGTAGGTGGCGAAGTACTCGCCTATGTTTGGTAAGAGAGGGATAAATATGTCAAGAATAGGTAATAAAGTAATTGTACTGCCAGAAGGCGTTACATTTAACAATAATAACAATTTAGTTACAGTGACTGGCCCTCATGGGACGCTTGAAAGACAATTTTCTCCATTAGTAAAATTTACTGTTGAAGGAAATGAAATTAAAGTATCGCGCGTAGATGAGACTATGCAAGCTCAATCACAACACGGTACGGCTAGATCTCTATTAGCTAATATGATTACAGGCGTTAAAGAGAAATTTCAAAAACGCTTAGAGATTGCAGGTGTTGGTTATCGTGCAGCTTTAGAAGGAAATCAGTTAGTATTAAACGTAGGTTATTCAAAACCTGTTAATATGGCTATTCCTAAAGGTATTAATGTTACGTTACCAAGAAACACTGTAATTATTGTTGAAGGTATTAACAGACAAGAAGTTGGCGAATTTGCAGCAAATATTAGAAAGGTTAGAAAACCTGAACCTTATAAAGGTAAAGGAATCCGTTACGCTGATGAAGTTATCAGACGTAAAGAAGGTAAGACAGTTTCTTAAGGAGGTATGAAATATGATAAATAAAACATCTAGAAATAAACTTCGTAGAAAAAGACATTTACGAGTTAGAAGAAAAGTTCAAGGAACAGAAGAAAGACCTCGTTTAAGTGTTTACCGTTCTAACACACAATATATTGTGCAAATAATCGACGATAGTAAAGAACACACTTTAGTTCAAGCAAGAAGCAGTGAAATTAAACAAGGTGTTAACAAAGAAACAGCTGAAGCAGTCGGTAAATTAATTGGCGAAAGAGCTTTAGCAAACGGAATTGAAACGGTAGTGTTTGACCGTTCAGGGTATTTATATCACGGAAATATTAAGGCTTTAGCAGAAGCGGCTAGAGCAGCCGGTTTGAAATTTTAGGAGGATTATATGCACAGAAGAAAGAAACAAGATAAAAATAAAGAAGTAGACTTATTTGAAGATCGTGTAGTCTCTATTAACCGTGTTAGTAAAGTTGTTAAAGGTGGTAGAAACATTCGTTTTACAGCTTTAGCAGTTGTCGGTGATAAAAATGGAACAATCGGTTTTGGGACAGGAAAATCTTTAGAGATTCCTGATGCAATTAATAAAGCGATTCAAAGGGCTCGCAAAAACTTAGTAAAAGTTAATGTGGTAAATGGAACTATTCCTCACGAAATAACAGGAAGATTTGGAGCAGGTAAAGTATTTTTAAAACCAGCACCAGAAGGTACAGGAGTTATCGCTGGTGGTCCAGTAAGAGTTATTTGTGAATTAGCGGGAATAGATAACATTTTATCTAAAAATTTAGGTTCAAAAACACCTATTAATATAGTAAGGGCTACTTTTGATGGATTAGAAGGACTTACAACAATTGAAGAAGTTGCAAGACTTAGAGGTATCCCTGTGGAAGAGTTGGTGTAAGAAAATGATCAAAATTACATTAGTTAGAAGTTTAATAGGACGCAAACCTAATCAAGTTAAAACAGCGAAAGCATTAGGTTTAAGAAAAATTAATCAAAGCGTTATTAAAGAGAAAAACGATGCTATTATGGGAATGATTACAACAATCTCTCATTTAGTAGAAGTTGAAGAAGTAACGAAGGAGGCTTAAGGATGATAAATGAATTAAAAGCTAATCCAGGAGCTCGCAAGAAAAAAACTCGTCTTGGCCGTGGACGCGGTTCAGGCAAAGGTAAGACTTCAGGTAAGGGTCATAAGGGACAATTAGCTCGTTCAGGAAATAAGCCAGGACCAGCATTTGAAGGTGGACAAACGCCTTTATTCCAAAGACTACCTAAAAGAGGTTTTACAAATGTTAACCATAAAGTATTTTCGGTAGTTAATTTAAAAGATTTAAATGTTTTCGAAGATGGTGATGTTATAACTCCAGAAGTATTACTTGAAAGAAGAATTATTAGAAAGGTAAATTCCGGCGTTAAAGTATTAGCAAACGGACCATTGGAGAAAAAAGTGACAATCAAAGCACATGCTTTTTCCAAACAAGCTCTTGAACAAATTAATCAAGTAGGTGCTACTGCTGAGGTGATTTAAGGTGAATAAGTTAAAGGCTATATTTACAAATAAAGACGTTCTTAAAAAGATGGGAATAACTATTCTTATTCTATTAGCGTTTAGAATTCTAGTTTGGGTTCCAATACCATTAATTGATGTACAGAACTTAACTGGCTTTATTAAACAAAATGAGTTCTTAGCAATTTTAAATAACTTTTCAGGTCAAGCGTTAGGTAACTTATCAATTATGGCAATGGGTATTAGCCCNTACATTACTGCTAGTATTGTTATTCAGNTATTACAGATGGATATTATCCCGATATTAAAAGAGTGGGGCGAACAAGGCGAAGCGGGAAAACAAAAAATTAACCGCTTAACTAGAATTGTGGCGTTAATCTTAGCGTTTATCCAATCATTAGTATTACTATTAGGTTTAGGCGCTGCTAGAGGCGGAGCATTAATCCCAAGGATTTTAGAGCCAAAAATAATTCATTATATTTATATGGCGTTAGTAATGACTGCTGGTACAGCTGTTGCAATCTTTATTGGTGATTTAATTACTAAGTATGGGATTGGTAACGGGACAAGTATGTTAATTGTTGCTGGTATTGTTACATCATTACCTGCAATGGTTACACAACTATGGACACTTTACATTAAACCGCCAGCAGGTGAAGCGTTAGATATTTTCTTATTCATTTTAATTATGGTATTAAACGTTGCAGTTTTAATTGGTGTTACATACTTAGAGTTAGCAAAAAGAAAGATTCCGATTCAATATGCGAACGTTCGCGCCGGAAGAGGAAAAACAGACTCAAACTTACCGATTAAATTAAACACTGCAGGAGTTATTCCAGTAATCTTCGCTTCAACGATTTTATCAATTCCGCTTTCAATGGTAGGGATGACAAATCAATCAACAAGTAGTGGTGTAGGTTATTGGTTAAACCAAATATTTAATTATCAAAACCCAATTGGCTTTGTTTTATATATGGTACTTATTATGTTGTTTGCGTTTTTCTATTCATTCTTAATGTTTAACCCTGAGAGTGTAGCAGAAAACTTATCTAAGAGTAATGCATATATTCCAGGTATTAGACCAGGAGAAGATACAACGAATTATATTTCTAGATTATTATTTAAAATAACAGTACTAGGAACAGTATACTTAATGATTTTAGCAGCATTGCCGATTGTCACTACGATTATCTTTGGCTTTAAAGGCACAGTTGCACAATCAGTTACAATAGGGGGAACATCTTTAATTATTGTAGTTGGGGTGGCACTTGAGACAGTAAACCAAATTATTACTCAGTCAACCGAACAAGAATATAAGAGATTGTTTTAAGATAATATGAGATTTATAATAACAGGGCCGCCGGCCTCAGGTAAAGGTTCAGTTGCACCTTTTATTACAAAAGAATATAATATTTTGCATATCTCTACCGGACAAATGTTTAGGGAAGAAATCAAAAAAGGTACAGCATTAGGTTTAGAACTTAAAAAGATTTTAGACCAAGGCCATTTAGTTAGTGATGAACTAACAGATGAGATGGTAAGACAAAGACTCAATCAAGATGATTGTAAAAACGGATTTTTGCTTGATGGGTTTCCAAGAAACATTAATCAAGCTAAATACTTAGATGCATATCTTGAAGAGAAAGGTTTAAAGTTAGATTTTGCGATAGCCTTAGTTGCCGATAAAGATATAATAATTAAACGTTTAATCGGTAGAAGAGTATGTCAAACATGTGGAAAGAATTATAATATTTACTTTACACAGCCTAAAAAAGAAGGCGTATGTGACTTATGTAACACGAAGTTAGTTAAAAGGTCAGATGATACTTTAGAAATAGCTGAAGCAAGATTACAAATATATAATGAAGAAACGGCACCAATTTTAAAGTATTATGAAGAAAAAGGAATCTTATTAAAAGTTGATGGAAACTTAAAAGAATCTTATGACACCTTTTTACAAATTAAAGAAAAGGTGAACGCTAAGTGATTATTATTAAGTCAAAAAGAGAAATAGAAATAATGCGTGAAGCAGGCAGACTTGTAGCTTTAACGCAGGAAGAGTTAAAAAAGCATATTAAACCGGGCATAAGTACTAAAAAATTAGATACGATTGCAGAAAAATTTATTGTTAAAAACGGTGGACTTCCATCATTTAAAGGTTATCATGGTTTCCCTGGTTCAATATGTGCGAGTGTTAATGAAGTAGTCGTGCATGGAATACCTAGTGAAAATGTTATCTTAAAAGAAGGAGACATAATTACGATTGATATAGGTGTCAATTATAAAGGTTATCATGGTGATGGTGCTTGGACATATCCTGTAGGAAAAATAAGCGAAGAAGACGAAAAACTATTAGACGTCACATTGAAAAGTTTATATACAGCACTTGAACAAGCGAAACCTAACAACCGTGTTGGAGATATCTCAAATGCGGTAGAAACATTTATTAAACCTTATGGTTATGGAATAGTTGAAGAATTTACAGGTCATGGTATTGGTAAAAACCTTCATGAAGATCCGTATATCCCAAACTTTGGTAAGAAAGATAGTGGAGCAATATTAAGAGAAGGAATGACCATTTGTATAGAACCGATGATTAATAAAGGAACTAAACATGTTAGTATATTAAGTGATAACTGGACAACTATAACAGATGATAAGGAAAAAAGTGCTCATTTTGAGCATATGATTGTAATAACAGAAGATGGTAATGAGATTTTAACAAAACTTTAAGGAGATAATATGTCGAAACAAGATTTAATTGAAGTAAAAGGGAAAGTAAAAGAAGTATTACCAAATACTCGCTTCATAGTTGAGTTAGAAAACGGGCATGAAGTGTTAGCTCATATCTCTGGTAAAATGAGAAAGTTTAATATTCGCATCTTACCAGGTGATAAGGTGACATTAGAGTTATCGCCTTATGACTTAACAAAAGGAAGAATCACTTTCCGCGAGAGGAGATAATTATGAAAGTAAGAGCATCAGTAAAAAAGATTTGCGATAAATGTAAAGTCATTAAACGCAAAGGTAGAGTAATGGTTATTTGTGAAAACCCAAGACACAAACAACGACAAGGATAATAGGAGAGTATATTATGGCAAGAATTGCAGGTATAGATATTCCACGCGATAAGCGCGTTGTAGTTTCTTTAACTTATATTTATGGAATTGGTAGACCAACAGCAGAAAAGATTTTATCTGAGGTTGGTATTAACGAGTCTGTAAGAGTAAAAGATTTAACTGAGGAAGATTTAAACAAAATTCGTCAAGAAGTGACTAAGTATCAAATCGAGGGTGACTTAAGAAGAGAAACTCAAGCTAATATTAAAAGATTAATGGATATTGGCTCATATCGTGGTATTAGACACAGAAGAAACTTACCAGTTAGAGGTCAAAACACAAGAAACAACGCACGCACAAGAAGAGGCAAAGTTAAAGCTGCCGTTAAGAAGAAAAAGTAGGAGGAGTAGAATATGGCACGTAAAAGACAGGTAAAACGTCGTGTTAGAAAAAACATTCCACACGGAATGGCTTTTATCCATACAACGTTTAATAATACGATTGTGACAATTACAGATCCAGATGGTAATGCAGTAACTTGGAGTAGCGCAGGAAATATTGGGTATAAAGGAAGTAGAAAATCAACTCCTTTTGCAGCGCAAATGAGTGCTGAAAAAGCTGCCAAAGAAGCTAAAGTTCATGGTATGCAAAAAGTTGATGTTTTCGTTAAAGGTCCTGGCCCAGGTAGAGAAGCAGCGATCCGTTCTTTACAAGCAGCTGGATTAGAAATTGTATCAATTAAAGATACAACACCAATTCCCCACAACGGATGTCGTCCTCCAAAACGACCTCGTGGATAATTTAAAA
>JGI24709J26583_10001887_pt1 | contig 17591 bp, 10 predicted proteins | sample BioPla2DNA1_FD_26583 | JGI IMG/M metagenome (IMG submission 26583) | reverse complement strand
AAAGTGCTTACGCTTTCCATGCTTATAAAGTAACAGGCGTCGTCATTAAGAATTTAACGATTAAAAATGGTGATGCTGGTATTTTAGTTAATGGTTCTGAAGTAACCGTTACTAACGTTACTCTTTCTAATAATAGAGCTGGCGGAATTGAAGTCTCACAAGGTGAGGGCGTAACTACAGTACCATTATTAACTGTTAGTGGAACCTTTGAATTTGATTATACCAATGTTCCACCAATTTGGATTGATGGTAAAACTACCAATGGTGGTTGGGTCGTTCAAGATCAAGGATTAATCGAAGCGACATATACTCCTAATGATGAAACTAAACAATTATTCTTTGTTGAAGCGACTAATCCAGGAGTTATGACGGTAACATTTGATTATGATGGTTACACACCGGCTAAAGTAGTTTACGGGTCAAGAGTTTTAAGACCGGCAGCAGATCCAGTTCAAATTGGATTTGACTTTGTTGAATGGCAAAAAGATGGTGCCACTTATGATTTTGATCAACTAGTAACGGCACCAATTACATTAACACCATTATTTATTGCCGATTTAGTAATTACCGCCAGTGGTTCGACAACTAATGTTTTAACATTAGAATTTAGTGAAGATGTTTATTTTACAGACGGTACTAATCCAATTGATATTAGTGATATTGCCACTAATAATGTAACTAAGAGAACTTTACTTGAAAATATCTTCGCTTTTGAAGCGACAGTTAATTTTGATTTATTAGACTTCGATAAAATAACTATTGCTTATGATAATACATTATTTAAATTATCAATCACATTTGCCGATGGCGTAATGAGTAGCGCCGTCTTCCAAGCCGCTGATTACGGCAATGGTAATGGTGATGGTATTTTAAGATTTAAATTTGAGTTAGTTAACGCAAATGTTAAGACTGTTTCTCATGATGCTACAAGTGAATCAGTGATTGCTGATTACAGATTAAAACTATATGTACCATGGGATGAGGTAAATAAGAAAGCTGATTATACAAGCCCAGTTTCATCAAAAGTTTATAATAAAGCTGATTACTTAGTTGATAAAGAAAATGATCCAACATTCTATCACAATGTTACATTTATGGCAAATGGTGAACAGTACGGCGCCGTTTTAGAAGTTGAACGCCGCAAAAAAGCGACGGCACCTCAAACTAATCCAACTAAGACTGAACACAAGTTTATTGAGTGGAGATTAAGTGGTGAAACTTCAGCATATGATTTTAATTCTGATGTATTAGAGGATATTGTTTTAGTGGCTCACTTTGAAATTAATCAATATGTCATTACTTGGAAAGATGGCAATAATGAAGTAATTAAAACTGAAAGTGTTGCCTACGGCGCAACACCAGCTTATGAAGGTGCAACCCCAACTAAAACTGCAACTCCAACATATACATATACATTTAATAATAGCTGGTCACCAGCAATTGTTGCGGTAACAGGAGATGCAGTTTATACCGCTCAATTTACTGAAAATTTAAGAAGTTATAAACTAACATTGCCTGAAAGCGGAGTAGTAGCTGATTATGAAGATTTAAACAACGTCCCAGTAGGAACAACCGTTACTTTAACAATTAATATTCCTGAAGGTCAACAAATTGTATCAGTATTAATTGATGGCGAGGATTTAGGAGTTTTAGTTGATAATAACTACGCATTTGATATGCCAGCTAAACACGCTACAGTCGTAGTTACTTTTGAAGAAATAGTATTAGTTAAATACACTCCAACTCTTGATGGAACTGGTGTAACCACCAATCCAGCAAGTTTAACTGATTTAGAAGAAAATAGTAATTTAGTTATTACGTTTACTAAAGATTTAGGCTTATTAAAGACATTCACAGTTGATAATATAAGTCAAGTTGATAATATTAATNCCGAAGCTAAAACCTTTACGCTTAAGATTACAGCTAACCATGCAATTAAAGTTGAATGGTATCCTTCAATTAGTGAAGTAAGAGAATTAACNAAAGGAACAACAACTTTATTTGTTGGAATTGTAACAGAAGTTNCTGGAAATAGTGTTACCGTTCAAGATAATACTGCAGGAATCAGTGTATTTGGTGCAACAACTAAACCAGCTGATTTAGCGGCAGGAGATAAAGTTAAAGTTAGCGGCAAACTAGATGAATATAAAGGACTAATTCAAATTGGAAGCGGTGGAACGATTGAAAGATTATCAGCTGGAAACGCACTTCCTGAAACTACTACATTAACCACATTGGCAAATGCGGCAAACTATATGTCGCAACTTGTAAGTATCAATGACCTTGAATTTGTTAGAAAGGAAGCATCTAATCAAAATATCGTAGTAAAACTTGGTGATAATGAAATGGTATTAAGAGCGCCAGATACTTCGGGAGCAATCTTTGACTTATTAAATACAATTGATCATGGAGTGGTTGTCTCAGTTAATAACTCAGTATTAAATTGGTTTAACGGACCTCAAATTAATGTTAATAATTCAGAACAAATTACAATTACAGTATTATCTGATACTGAAAAAGTTAATAAAGTAGATGCATACTTAAAGGCGGAATATGATAATAAGTCTTATGAAAATGGAACAGACGTTTTACTTCCTAAAACAGATCCATTCTTTGGAGTTACTATTACATGGACATATAATCCAGAAGCAGCCGTAGTTGCTGATAAATGGGCACAAGTGGGTGAAGTAGAAGCGACAGGAACATTTGCAATTGGGACATCAAACGGATCAAGCGTAATTAATATTACAGTTGTAGTTCCTGATCCGGTTGTTGAGTATACATTAACAGACGCAAGAACGGAATTAACAGGTACAAACTACGCATCCTTTACTGTAACCGAAGAAAATGGAACATGGAGTGGTTCAGCCAATAGTTCTGGTGGAAAAATTGGAACTAGGAAAGACTCGGGGGATCAAGTTACTTTTACAGCTAATAGCGGTTATTATATAGATGCAGTAAAAATTAGTGTTCATTCTGGTGCGGCAGGCGCTAGGACGGTTAAGATTGGTGATATAACTATTGCATCAGGAATAACTAGTTCAAATCCGGTAGTTACCGACAAAATAACTTTAGAAGGAGAATTAACTAAAATAACATTAATGCCAAGCGGAGCTTTACAATATGAATTTGTAACAGTCTATGTTAAACAGTTTGCTGTGAATTTAGCTAGAGAAGATATTAATCAAATTACGATTACTCCAACCGAATATGATGTTGCTACTGACTTAACACTACCAACCGAAGGAACAGTTCATAGTTCAGTAATAACTTGGACTTCATCTCACCCTGCAATTATTGCTACTGATGGCACAATGGTACTTCCTGATGATACAACTTTAGTAACATTAACTGCTAAAGCAACTAAAGGTTTAGATGTTTATGAAAAAGAATTTAAGATTAATGTTATTGGAATTGGATCAAAAATTCTAGAAGAATTAAATGCTTTAACTGCAATTGGACCAAATATTACAGAAAATTTAACTTTACCTGGACAAACAGCAACAAGTGGATATACAATCACTTGGTCATCGAACAATGCAGCGATTGTAATTGATGGAACAGCAGGAACAGTAACAAGAGCAGAGTTGGATGTTCCTGTTGTATTAACAGCAACAGCGACTAATGCCGGAGTAACCAGATATAGAGAATTTGAAGTTACAGTTGTTGGTATCGGAACAGAATTAGAATCTGAACTAGCGGCATTATCTGCACTACCAATTCAGGCAATATCGAATTTAACTTTAGAAGCAACAACTGCAAACAACTACGTAATTACTTGGTCATCAAACAAAGCAGCAATTACAATTAGCGGAACAACCGGAGTAGTTACTAGACCAACAGACGCTGATGTATTAGTTGTTGTAACAGCTAAAATATCAAGTGGATTAATTGAAAGAACAAGAGAATTTGAAGTACTTGTACTTAAAGAAGGTGCCGTTTTAGAAGAATACACAATAACAATGATTATAGGAACTGCTTCAGGAGAGGGCGAAAATTATGAAACTTATTTGACCGGTCCTAATTCAGTATCATATACTACAGTTACTGATGTTGCTGATGCACTAGGTGTTTGGAGTGGGTTAGCCAATTATCAAGCAAAAGGATTTGGACAAAAATCAGGAAATTATTTAACTTATACAGCTCCATCAGGGTATTATATTTACTCAATTCAAATTGAGGGGAATCTTAATTCAACAAAATCAAAAACTATCAGTTTTGGAGACCAAATCATATTATCTGGTAGTGTTAATACATTGCTTGTGGGTGATACGATTGTTTTAACAGGAAACATTACTTCTGGAACATTCTCAACAAATACAGGAACAAGTTACATTTCTAAAATTGTAATAGTTTGTAAACCCCTAAACCCCTAATTCCCCCTATAGAGGATGATACAACTGCACCGATATTAACAATAGAACCATCAGATGAGGTGGTTCAACTCTCTGTAGGGGACAATTATACATTACCTGTTGCTACGGCAATAGATGATGTTGACGGAAATATTTCAGATAATATTAATATAAACAATAGTGAAATCGCATCATTCTATGATGTGGCAACTGAAAAATATATATTTACTACTAGTGGTCTTTATTATGTTATTTATTCAGTAAGTGATGCTGCAGGAAATGAAGCGACGCTAACGCTTCAAATTGAAGTTAGTGATTTACCAACATATACTGGTTATTATGCTTCGATTAATGGTAAAACCGGAGCGGCATTAATTAGTGCTCTTTATACATTATTAAATGATATGGGTGGAAAACCTGTAACAACCACATATGGGCAGGCTAGATATTATTTAGGTGAATCTGATGTTTGGACTGGGTTTAATACCGATTATCTATACTTAATTTATACAGACACATTAAGAACCCCGGCAGCTGATGGATTCCAGGTTGATGGCTACGCATTACCAACATGGGACGCTAATAATGATGGATGTAATAGTACTTGGAACCGAGAACATGTCTGGGCTAAGAGTTTATTTGGAACCGGAAATTATAATCCGAGTGATACCACAGTAGGAATTGACGCTGACTTACACAATTTAAGAGCGTGTGATACTAATGTTAATTCAACAAGAGGTAACAATAAGTTTATCAACACACTAACACAATCAGGTGGATTTGGTAATTATAATAGTATGTGGTATCCAGGAGACGATCATCGCGGGGATGTTGCAAGAATCTTATTTTATATGGATATTAGATGGGGTAATGATACTAACTTATCATTAATTGGAGATTTGCCAACATTAAAACAATGGCATGAAGCTGATCCAGTTGATGAATTTGAAATTCATCGTAACCAAGTTATTTATGAAAAACAAGGTAATCGTAACCCATTTATTGATCACCCAGAATTAATTGATTTAATTTGGGAACAAATGCTTGAACAAGCAGGAGTTCAAGCAAATGCTACGGCAACATTCATTCATACAATCGATACATATATTATCTTAAGAACGGCTTATGTGCCAGTAAATAATAGATATACAATATAATAAAGATATGAAGATCAGGAGCTTTGCTCCTGATTTTTTAAGTAAAAGGGATATTTGAAAAAGTGAGTTGTCTTGCTTAAAGGTATTAAACATAGTAAAATATAAGTAATTCTAGGGGAGGTTTTAGACATGAAGAAAAGAAATATATTTGTATTAGTTTTAATATTATTATTTTCTTTTATACTTACAGGTTGTCCTAATAAAGACAAGGAGCCTGAATTAACCGAAGAAGAAAAACGAGACTTGCAAACAATTGAAAACTTTAATAAAGCCGATCTTATTACATTTTTTGGTGATAGTGATCCAGAAAATGTTTATGGTTATTTCATGGTCACATCTTTATGGGAAGAACATGAAATCTATTGGGAATCAAATAATCCTGAATCACTTAAAGTTCAAGATATGTTTGTTTGGCCAACTTTAGGTGAAGAAGATGTTGAAGTTATCTTAAAAGCGACTATCATCTTGAGAGATGATTTATTTGCTGAAAGAGAATTTAGGCTAATTGTTAAGAAACAAAGACCTCAAATTATTCATACAATAGAACTTGATTTAAATGGTGGAGATTATCCACTTAGAACGGTAATTTATGCTCAAGAAACTAGTAAACTTGATATTAGAGAAAATCCAAAAAAAGCTGGGCATGAATTTATTGGTTGGACTCTTGACGGGGAACCATTTGATATTAAAAATACTAGAATATATTCTAGTTTTACATTAGTTGCTCAATATGAAAGATTAAATATACCAGAAAAAGTAGTTTGTCTTGATGTTGATGGAGCCTTCAATTTTCAATCTAAAACAAGTTATTTAGTCGAACCAAACGGACTATTTACCATACCTGAAGAAGAACCATATAAAATAGGTTATTATTTTGTTGGTTGGACTTTAAATGGCTCACCATTTGATCCAACCACACCAATTACCCAAGATATTACGTTAGTTGCTAGTTATCTTGAAGAAATCCAAGTTATAGTTCAATTAGCTGGTGGGACTTTAGAAGGAATGGAAGAAGAAACATATTACTTTATTGTTAAGGGTGGAACGATTGAACCAATCATTGGAACACCAACTAAATACGGATACACCTTTACCGGATGGTTGAATTATCATACTGGTAAAGTTGTTGATTTTAGTGAACCGATTAATAAAAACTTAACAGTTATTAGAGCTTATTACGAATTTAACCCGGAACAAATTGCTTTAGAAGAAATTAAACCTAAATTATTAAATGATTATAATAATAAAGAGTATTCACACGGAAATACGATTAATTTACTTAAATCATATGGCGCATTAGATGATAAATACTTTACTGTGTCTTGGACAACAGATCCGGTTGATTTACTTGATTCAACCGGTAAAGTAGTCTCATCGCATACAGGATTGGCAACCCTACATGCAACAATTAAATATCAAAGTTACAACTTTGAATTAGAAATACCAATTACCATTAAAGGTAATGTAGTTGATCCAACAGAGTACGGTGCATACTATGACGATATTACCGCTACTAGTGGTGAAGCGCTGGTTAATCAACTACAAACATTAGTTACTGGATCATTAGGAGCTAATGGCGAAGGTAATGTTACTTATGGTACAGTTAGAGAAATACTACCAATATCAGATTTAAAAATTGGTGAAACTAATAAAGTATGGGGCATCTATGATAGTTCCGTTATGAATAGTCGTTGGGGTACTGGTTGGGACAGAGAGCACGTGTGGCCACAATCAAGATTAAATTCAAGTTCTAATAATAGTCGTAGTAATATTGCTAGTGATGCCCATAACTTAAGAGCGTGTTTATCATCAACTAACAACACAAGAGGAAATAATTATTTCGTTGATGGAAGTGGAACAAACAAAACCATTGGTGAAGGTTATTATCCGGGTGATGAGCACCGCGGTGATGTCGCTAGAATCCTACTTTACATGGCAGTAAGATATAAAGGAATCTTAACCTTAGTTGACACGCAAAGAGGGGCAAATAACACCGCAGAAGGCACTAATCTTGCCACCTTAAGTGTTTTACTTAGTTGGCATCAAGCGGATGCTCCAGACGAATTTGAGCGTCAAAGAAACAATGTTATTCATGAGTGGCAAGGAAATAGAAATCCGTTTATTGATAAACCAGAATATTTTGAACCAGTCTGGGAAGTATTGATGCAAAATGAAAATTTAAGTGTTTCAAAAACGACCGCATTTAACAATACTATTAATGCTTATGAAACCTTAAAAACAAATTATATATCGCTAGAAACAAAATATTTCATATAGAAAAGTCGGGAGAAAACTCCCGATTTTCTTTTTTAAAAATGCAAATTAAACGCGTAAAATTTAATTTAATTTGCAAAAAACGATAAAAAGTGCAAATTAAATATCAAAAAAGTAAGTTTTGCTATTTTTAGTTATCAAAAATAACTAATAAACCTTGTAATAATGTGATAAAAATTATACAATGTAAATACACCTTTAAAAGGAAGTGACATCATAGATGAAAAGATTAAGTAAAATTATTAGTTTAATAGTGATATTAGTATCACTTTTTTTAGTTACGGCTTGTGATAAACCAATTAGTGAACAAGAACGAATTTTAAACGAATTAGCTAATTTAAAATTAATTACTTATCAAGAGGGAAATGATGAAAATCGTGTAACCAAAGATATTACATTAACTACTAGTGTTTTAACTTATACTATTTATTGGTCATCAGATCATGAAGCGATTCAAATTAAGGATAATCTTGGAATAGTTACCCAAAGTGAGGGCGACGTTCAAGTTAATTTAACAGCAACAGTTATTGTAACTGCTGATGTATTTGTTGAACAAGAGTTTTTACTAGTGGTAAGAATGTGGGAACATCCTTACTACTGTCATATTAACTTTGATTTAGATGGTGGAACTTTAGGTATTGAAGCGATGGATGTTAAATATGGTAGTAAAATAGAAAATCTTCTTGATCCTGTTAAAGAGGGTTATATTTTCGTTAAATGGGTGTCAAACGGTGTTGATTATGACTTTACTAAGCCAATAACATCAAACATTACTTTAGTTGCAATCTGGGAAAAAGAGCCAGAAAACTATTGTAACGTAAATTTAAACGCTAATGGGGGAAGCCTTCCGACGGGGTCTCCGGATACCCATCAGATTTTAGCGGGTGAAGTTTTTAGTAATCCTAATATCACACCAACTAAAGAAGGATATACTTTTAAAGGATGGTATTTAAACGGAGAGTTATATGATTTTACAAAACCAGTAACATCAGATATTACTTTAGTTGCTGAATATGAAGAAATTGTTGTAGATGAATATGTAAATGTAATTTTGGATGCTAATGGGGGAAGCCTTCCGACGGGGTCTTCGGATACCCATCAGATTATATTAGGTGAAGTTTTTAGCAACCCTAATATTACTCCAATTAAGGAAGGATATACTTTTAAAGGATGGTATTTAAATGGCAATAAATATGATTTCACTCAAGTTGTAACAACAAATATTACATTAGTGGCTGAATATGAATTAGTTTCAACAGGAACTAATTATTATTCCTTAAGTTTACCAACAGGAATTACTGCTGATGCATCTGATTTAAACCGAATTCCTGAAGGTAGTACGGTTACACTTAACGTAAGTGAAACCGAAAATCAAGATACAATTGTTTATGTTAATAATCAATTTTATCAACAAGATGAATCAGGAGTAATTGAAATTGAAGTTGAGGGTAATGTTGTAGTTACTAAAGAGTTAATTGGTAAGACAATTTCAATTTTCAATGCGAGAAAGTTAATTAATCAATATGTTAACATTAAAGGAATTATTACCGGTATTATTCCTGATAGCCTTGATAGAAGATATATTTATGTTAATGATGGAACGGCCGCTATTTTATTTTATAGTGCTATTCATGCTCATTTAAAAGTAGGCGATTTAGTTTATATTAAAGGCGGCTTAGTTACTAAAGGTGGAAGCGATAGTTCGGTATATAATAATATTGTTTTATATCCGCAAGATACCGAAACCGTCTTAAAATCTAATCAATTGCCACCACCAGCAGTTTATGCTCAAGATGTATCACATGGTACATTAGATTATGATGGGCTTTCGCTTCAAGCTCAAAGATTTAATGTTGAAAATTTAAGGATCTTAAACAAACCAACTGCTGGTATCAATCAAAACTTTATGGTTGAAGATGCTTATGGAAATGAAGTTCAAATTAGATTCCATAAATATTTAACAACTGAAGTTGGAGATGCGATTTGGAATGTGATAAAAGATGTTGAAGTGGGGGATTTAATTTCATTAAACGGAGCCCACTTAGCTCAATTCCAAAGAAAAAATGAAAATACTTATGTCATTCAGTTTATGATTTCATCAGCAAGTGAATTAGTAGTAGTTTATCAAGGTGTAAGACATCAAGTTACGTTTAAATTTAATAATGGCAATCCAGATTATATATTAAATATAGTCGAAGGAAAAACAATTCCAACTACTGCAGTACCATCACCAGTTAAAACGGGATATAAATTTATTGGTTGGTATTATAATAATTTGCTATATAATTTTTCAGACCCAATTACAGGTAACGTTCAATTAGAAGCCAAATGGGAAGAATCAACTGATCCAGTTGATCCGATTGACCCAATTGATCCAAATAACCAAGTGGTTATTAATAATCAAAATGATCCGAAAGTCAAAAGTTATTATCAAGGAATTAATTTCCAAAGTAGTGCTGGTTCACTTCAGAGTGCATTAAGAGATTTAATTACAGTTAGTGCTTTAGGTTATGATGCAGCCAAGGCGTGGTTATTAGAAGCGGACCGAGATATGGTGAATCGTAATAAATTAAGAGGAATCTATGATCAAGCTTTATTTAATCGAGCGTGGGACGGAGCCGCAACATGGAATAGAGAACACGTTTGGCCGCAATCTAAGTTAGGTAGTGCTTCTAAAGGAGAAGCTCATAACTTAAGAGTCTCAGGAACCAGAATTAACTCGACAAGAGGTAATTATCCGTTTGGAGAAACATCTAGTTCAACCGGTAACTTAGGATACCGAATTGGTAGTTACTGGTGGCCAGGTGATATTGATAAAGGTGACGTGGCAAGAATTACGATGTATATGAATTTAAGATACGGGTTATATGTAACTAATAATGCTGATATTAAAGTGTTATATAAATGGCACGTAGAAGATCCGGTTGACGCGTTTGAAATTCAAAGAAATAATGTAATTCACGAAAAACAAGGTAACCGCAATCCATTTATAGATTACCCGGAAATATTTGCGAAATTATATCAATTAGTTGGAGGTCAAATTGCGTCAGCGCAAATTGATACTCAAACATTCATTCAGACAAATATTACATATATTGTAAATATGACAAATATAAATCTATCGGATTTGAATCGAAAGAGTTTAATAATATAAGGAGCAATGCTCCTTTTATTATATATAAATTTCGATTGAAAAAGGCCTTATTAAGATATTTTAAACGAATTATAATAAATGAATATTTTTGATTTTCTAGTAAAAATTGACCCGTAAAAAAACATGATAAAACTAACCTTTATGCTTTAATTTATTATATCTTGTATGATATAATAATATAACATGCAAAGGATGATACAATATGAGTTACAAACTTATTAAGAAAAAAATAGAACAATACCAAACGATTATTATTCATCGTCATACAAGACCTGATCTTGATGCGTTAGGGTCGCAGTTAGGATTAAAAGAAGCGATATTAGCAACCTATCCTGATAAAGAAGTTTATGTAGTTGGTGATGAAAATAATTATAGTCGAATTGGCGAAATGGATATCGTGCCTGATTTTAAATATGAAATGGCGTTAGTAATTATTGTTGATGTTGCGATTATGAAATTAATTTCAGATGATAGATATAATTTAGCTCGCGAAATTATCATTATTGATCATCATACTAACCCAACTGATATTCCGGGAGCGATTGCCTATATTGATACTAGTTATGAAGCGGCAGCCGCATATATCGCTGATATTTTATATGATTTAAAATTTAAAATTACTCCAAAAGGAGCTGATTTATTACTCTCAGGAATTATTACTGATAGTGGTAGATTTCAGTATTTAAAAGACGGAGAAAGATTATTTAAAATTGCGTCTAGACTAATGGGAGCTGGCGCCAACCCAATGGGGTTATATGAGTGGTTATATACTGAAGAATTAGAAACGAGAATGATGAAATATGATTTTCAATCACGAATTGAGATTGAAGATGGAGTTGCGTTTTTAAGAAATTTACCAGAAAATGTTACAAAATATTCTCATTTAGATGCCTTTACAATGTCACGCGGTATGGTTAATTTAATGGCTGGAATTGAAGGAGTTCCAATTTGGGCTAACTTCACATATGATCCGGAACAAGACTTAATCATGGGTGAGTTTAGATCACGCGGGATTAAAATTGTTGATATTGCGAAAAAGTATGGTGGTGGCGGACACGATAATGCGTGCGGAGCCTTACTTGAAAATTGGGAATTAGTTGACGAAATAATTAAAGATTTCAAAGAATTAGTTAAAGAAAGTAAGTGATAAATATGGGTTTAGATATTATTTTAAACAAGATTAAACAATATGATAAAATCATTATTCATGGTCATATTAGACCTGATGGTGACTGCTACGGAGCACAATTTGGTTTAAAAGATATTATTTTATCATCTTTTCCAAAGAAAAAAGTATATGTTGTTGGTGAAACTAGCGAATATGTTTCATTTGTTGGTCAAGTTGATCAAATTCCCGATAGTGAATATAATGGTGCATTATCAATCGTTGTTGATACGGCAACTAAAGACCGAATTAGTGATCAAAGATACTTATTAGGAAAAGAAGTAATCAAAATTGATCACCATATTCCAATTGATCAATATGGTGATATTATATGGGTTGATACTAATTTTCCTAGTTGTGCGCAAATGATTGCTTACTTTTATTACAAATATAAAAACGAATTAAAAATAAGTAAAAAAGGGGCAGTGGCATTATATACAGGAATTGTTACTGATACTGGTAGATTTAGATATCGTGGTGTTGATGAACTAACTCACCAACTAGCTGGTATGTTAGTTACATTAGGTGCTGAACCTGATGAAATTGATTTTGAACTCTCAAAAGAAACACTACAAGGTGCTAAATTAAAAGGACATGTTTTATCTAATTTTGAAATGAGTAATCACGGATTTATCTATTTCAAAATGACAAGAGATTTAATTAATGAATATCAAATTAGCGATGAAGATGCAGCAGCGATGGTAAATATGCTAGGGGGCATTGAAAACCATCCGGTATGGGCTTTAATTATTGAATATCCTGGTGAAATTAGAATTCGCTTAAGATCTAATGGACCAGTAATTTCAGATATCGCTAATCAATTTCAAGGTGGGGGGCACGCGAAAGCGGCCGGTGGAAAATTACAGAACTGGGATGAGTTAAAAAGATTAATTAAAACAGTTGACGCTAGAATCGTAGAGTGGCGTCAAACTAAGTAAAAAGGAGAGGTAATATGTTAGTTTTAAATGCTGTCTTCGACAGACAATTACCAGAAATAGTCGGATTAGCTACATTTGAAGATTACTTATTCAAAATCATCATCCCACTAGTTTTAACATTTTTATTTTCAGGCTTTATTGGACTTGAAAGACAAAATATGGGGAAAGCCGCTGGGATTTCCGCACATATTTTAGTCGCGATCAGTAGTGCGGCTTTAGCTATTATGCAACGGTTAATGATGTTATATGAACTTGAAATTGCGGGTGCCGCTTTTCAAGGTCAAAGAGTAATTGCTCAAGTTGTTACTGGTATCGGGTTTATTGGTGCTGGGGTTATTATGAAAGATAAATTTACCGTTAAAGGTTTAACTACGGCAGCCACCATTTGGACCACCGCGATGATTGGACTAGTTTTAGGATCAGGCTATTTAATTTTAGGAACGATTTTCGCTTTAATTGTCTGTATCTTTATTTTACTGAGAGATTTAAATCGTGGAATTAATCCATTTAAACCTTATAAATCTCCTCATCATGCGGTTAAAAGATATCGTTTCATCTCTAAGGGCGACCAAGATGATGTGGTTGAAGAAGACTTCCATCACGATGAGGAATTGCCACACTTATGAGTGAAAATATTGCCGCAATTGCTACTCCTTTTGGAACTGGCGGAATCAGTGTCATTAGGATTAGTGGTTCAACCGCAATTTTCGAATTTAATAAAATCTTTAAAGGTCCTAATTTAGAAAAAGCGAAAAGCCATACGATTAAATATGGTCATGTCGTATCATTAGATGATGGACGAATTTTAGATGAAGTAATGGTTTCTATTTTTCGTGCGCCTCGTTCGTTTACTGCTGAAGATACAATTGAGGTTTCAACTCACGGAGGAGTATTAGTTACTCAATCGGTATTAAATGAAATCTTAAAATTGGATGTAAGAAAAGCGGAACCAGGAGAGTTTACTCAAAGAGCATTTTTAAATGGAAGAATTGATTTAGTTGAAGCGGAATCTGTCATGGATTTAATTGAAGCTCAAAACGAAAGTGCACTTAAAATTGCTAACTTAGGATTATCTAAAAAAACTTCAACATTAGTTCATGATTTACTTGATGATGTTTTAGATTTGATTGCTAAAATTGAAGTCAATATTGATTATCCGGAATATGATGATGCCATTGAAATGACTAATGATTTAATTCGACCAGTAGCGGTCGAATTAATCGAAAAGTTTAATAAATTAATTTATCATTCGCAAAGAAACCAATTAATTAAAGACGGAATCGATACCGCCATTATTGGTAGACCAAATGTTGGTAAATCAAGTCTGCTTAATGCGTTAATTGAAGAAGATAGGGCGATAGTAACTGATATTTCGGGAACGACAAGGGACATAATTGAAGCGAGATTAAATTTAGGCGGAATCACCTTAAATTTAATCGATACTGCAGGAATTCGCCAAACCGATGACGTAGTTGAATCAATTGGAATTGACCGCTCAATTGAAGCGATTCGCCGCGCTAAATTGGTTTTATTAGTTTTAGACCAAAGTAATAAATTAACGAAAGAAGATAAAGAGTTAATTGAATTAACTAAAGATAAAAAAAGAATCTTAATTGGGAATAAATCAGACTTAGATAAACAAATCGAACTTGAAGGTTTAATTTCAATTTCAAGTTTGCATCAATTAGGTTTAGAAGATTTAGAACGCGAAATTATTAATAAATTATCGTTAACTGAAATTGAAACTGAAGATTTTAATTATTTGTCTAATGAACGACAAATTAGTAAAATTAAAGAAGCGAAAGCTTCAATGGAAGAAGTTGTTAGGGGCATTGATTTAGAGATGCCAGTTGATTTAATTATTGTTGATTTAACTAATAGTTATCATAGTTTAGCTGATATATTAGGTAAATCGTATGAAACAAGTATTATTGATCAATTATTTTCTAAATTTTGTTTAGGAAAATAAATTGAAGAAAGGATCCATTTATGAAGAACTATGTAGCACTCTATCGTCAGTATCGACCACAAAAATTTAGTGAAGTTGCTGGTCAAAAAGTAATTGTACAAACATTAAAAAATACTTTACTGCGTAATCAAGTAGGACATGCCTACTTATTTAGTGGGCCACGTGGTACTGGGAAAACTAGTATCGCTAAAATTTTTGGTAAAGCAGTAAACTGTTTAAACATGCCGCAAGATGATGCATGTGGTGAGTGTGACGTCTGCAAAGGTCTTCAATCAGGATCCATTGGAGATATTATTGAAATTGACGCCGCTTCAAATAGCCGAGTTGAAGATATGAGAGAATTAATTTCAAATGCCAATTTCTCACCATCAGTTTGTAAGTATAAAGTCTATATTTTAGATGAAGTTCACATGTTATCACAATCAGCGTTTAATGCCTTACTTAAGACATTAGAGGAGCCACCTAAACACGTTATATTTATATTAGCCACAACTGAAGTTCATAAGATTCCAGCAACGATAATTTCACGTTGTCAACGCTTTGATTTTAGAAATATTGAAGTTAAAGATATTGTGGCTAAACTAAATGAAATTATTGATGAAGAAAATATTAAAATTGATGAAGATGCGGTAGTAGCGATTGCCGAAAATGCTGAAGGCGCACTCCGTGACGCCTTGAGCTTACTTGACCAAGTAATCTCGTTTACTGATGATCATATTACGATTGAAGATGTTCATAAAGTTGCGGGATCAGTTTCAAGTGTTGTCTTAGGAAATATGGTTGAAGCAATTTTAGATAAAGATACTAACGAAGTAATGACTATTTTAGAAGCGTTAATTGATGAAGGGAAAGAAATTACGAAAATAGTAACTGATTTAACAATGGCACTTCGTGATATTTTAAGAACAAAAGTAACAGAAATTAAAGATCCAAGATATGAAAAAATTGCCAACAGAATTCGGTTGGATATTATTTATTCTTATTTAGATTTACTTAACACTCTCCAACAAGATATTAAATTTACTAACCAAAAACGAGTTTATGTAGAATTAGCTCTAGTTAAAATGATGAATAGCAAAGAACTTGATATTCTTAATTATGGAGCTGATATTAACGAATTAAAGAGACAAGTCTTAGAGATAAACGATAAACTAGAAAGTGGTACATTTAAAGTTGAAGAAGTTAAACAAACGAAAAAACCATTAGTTACTACAGCTGAAATTGAAGAAATTTTAAATAATGGTAATAATGCTAAAAGAACTTTTATTCAAAGTGAATGGTTAAAAAACTTAGCAAGTGTTGGCGATGGACTTGAAAAAACTGCAGAAATGTTAGTAAAAGCAAGCATCGTTGCGGGATCTGATCGTGAATTAGTATTAACGGTTGATGATTTAGAATTAGCTCATGATTTATATTCAGTTAATGTTAGAAGACAAGCGATTAGATTAATTAAACAAATTGATAAACAAATTAAAAATTATTATGTCTTACTTGAAAGTGATTGGGAGAAGATATTAAATATTTTTACTGATCAGTGGAAGAGTGGCTGTAAAAAGCCAGTCCTTCCAAAGATGGATTTAAAAATATATGAATATGAAAAAGAAAAAGAAGAATCAAAAATAGTCTCTAAAGCTGCTGAATACTTTGGAGAAGATAAAATAATAATAAAGGAGTAGATGTATATGAACCGAGATATGATTAAAAAGTTACAAAAACTACAAAAAGAAATGCAAGAAGCTCAAGAAAAAATTGAGTTAACTGAATTTATTGGCCGCGCTAGCGGTTGTGAAGTCGTGATGCAAGGTAATCGTAGATTACTTGACGTTTCAATTACTAAAGAATTATTAGAAGATGTTGAAATTTTAGAAGAAGTCATTATTGTGGCGGTAAACGATGCCCTTAATCAAATTGATGATACTACTGAAAAAGTAATGGGCAAATATGCATCTATGGGTGGATTTGGTTTTTAATGTATCCTAAAGTCATTAAGGAATTAATTGAAGACTTTCAAAAATTACCGGGAATTGGTGAGAAAACTGCGGAAAGATTAGCGCTTTATTTAATCAATAATTTTTCTATGGAAGACGCTAAAAATTTTGCCAATCATATCATTAATTCCAAAAATAAGTTATCAAACTGTGAAGTTTGCGGACTTATTACTGATATTAATCCTTGTAAAATATGTGAAAATAAATTAAGAAACGAAAAATTACTAATGATCGTCTCGGAATCAAGAGATGTTTATCTTTTAGAACGTACTGGCGTTTTTAAAGGTAAATATCATGTTTTAGGGGGATTAATTGACTTTTCACGCGGAATTAATGAACGTGATTTAAACATTCAATCATTAATTCCAAGACTAAATGGAGTTACTGAGGTAGTTATCGCAACTAACTCAACAGTTGAAGGGGAGTTAACAGCTCAATACTTGAAACACTTAATGCAAGATTACGATATTAAAGTTACTAGACTAGCGTATGGTATTCCAGCAGGAAGTGATTTAAAATATGCGGATAGCCAAACGCTATCTCAAGCAATAATTAATAGGAGAGACTTTTAATGATGGTACCAATCGCAAA
>JGI24709J26583_10001885_pt1 | contig 17598 bp, 21 predicted proteins | sample BioPla2DNA1_FD_26583 | JGI IMG/M metagenome (IMG submission 26583) | reverse complement strand
TTTTTTTAGTACTTTTAGTCCTCTAAAATGTCAAATTCCTCTTTTGTTGCACCGCAAACTGGGCATACCCAATCATCTGAAATATCTTCAAAGGGAGTATCTGCATCTACGTCGTTATCTGGATCACCAATTTCGGGATCATAAACATAGGTACATGAAAGGCAGATATACTTTAGCAGCAACATGGAGAACCTCCTAAAAATCTTTTATATGTTAAAATGTATTGAGGGTATAGTAAAAATATGATATAAAACAAAATAATTGTTAAAAATATTTGAATTATTTATGAAAAAATAAAAAGCCATTTTAGTGAGCAATCTAAAACAGCTTTTTCCCTTAACTAACTATCTTCTTTTCTTTTTGTTAGCTACCTCAATATTAACTTTTCTTTTATTAAGTCTAAGACCCATACACTTGTTTAGAACCTTATCTTTAATATNTGGATTAACATTTACAAAGGAGAAGTTTTCTAATATATCAATATCTCCAATATAAGAAGCTTTAACCCTAGCATTATCCTTAATAAAGTTAACTAAAGTTTTAGGATTAAGTCCATCTCTTCTACCTACTGAGAAGAATAAGCGTATGTCACTAGAATCTGCTTTTGGAGCTTTTAATTCATTAGAAGTATAAAGTTTAAATAAATCTTCATTAAAATTGCTCTTCATTAAAGCAGCAATTACTTCAACAGGATCATACTTTTCAACTAATTCCTCAGCTATTGGTATATATCTCTTATTATCTGAAGACTCTATGCTATTTACCACATCTTCTAATAAAGAGTTAGATTTATTTTTAAATATTTCATCTACTGTTGGAATGCTCTTTTTGCTAATATCGCCCTTAGTAACATTTTTTATTTGCTTTAACATAGGATATTCTTTAGGTGATACTAGGGAATAAGCAATTCCTTCTCTGTTAGCTCTTCCTGTTCTACCTATTCTATGTACATAGCTTTCTACATCTTGAGGTAAGTCATAGTTAATAACATGAGTAACTCCTTCAACGTCAATACCTCTTGCAGCCACATCAGTTGCAACTAAGAAGTTTAAAGAACCTTCTCTAAATTTCTTTAAAGTTCTCATTCTTTGAGCTTGAGACATATCTCCATGCATACCCTCAACTATATATCCTCTTGCCTGCATGCCTTCAACTAATTCATCAACGCCCTTTTTAGTTTTACAGAATATCATTGATGATTTAGGTTGATCTAAATCTAATATTCTACATAAGGCTTCGAATCTTGATTTATGAGATACTTCAAAATAACTTTGACTTATCCTAGAAACTGTCATTGAAGTCTTCTTTATAGCTATATGCTTAGCATCCTTCTTTAGATATCTCTTAGCAAGCTTCTTTATTGGATCAGGCATTGTTGCTGAAAATAGTAAAGTTTGTCTCTCGTCTGGTAATTGCTTCATTATCTCTTCAAGGTCATCAATAAAGCCCATATTTAACATTTCATCAGCTTCATCTAAAACTAAATACTTAATATTATTTAAGCGTAAAGTTTTTCTTCTTAAATGATCTAGTAATCTACCTGGAGTACCAACAACAATATTTACATTTCCTTTTAATGCTTTTATTTGATATGATATTGAGTCACCGCCATAAATAGGTAGTACNTTTAAGTTATCATATTTTGATAGCCTTTTAAGCTCATCATTAACTTGGATAGCTAACTCCCTTGTTGGAGATAGAATTATGGCACCAAGTCCATCTTTTTTGCTTATACCATTAATTATGGTACATCCAAAGGCTGCTGTTTTTCCTGTACCTGTTTGGGCTTGACCTATAAGATCGTGTCCTTCTAGGCCAATAGGAATAGCCTCTGCTTGTATTTGGGATGGTTTTTCAAAACCCATTTCTGTTATAGATTTTAAAAGGGTATCCTTAAGCCCTAAGTCGCTAAATTTAATTTCATTCATTCAAAATCCTCTTTCTATTAATTAAAATAATTTATGATCAAATATAAATATATTATCTTTCATCAACTTACTTAGTATACACTAAAATTAAGATTTATGCTCTAATTATTTCCTAGGAAAACAAGTTATTTTTAAGTCCATGTAATAAAATGTATATTTAAAGGGTTACAAATGTTAATTTGTATAATTACTAGTTTATAAAGGAAGAATTAATGTTATAAAGAAGTAATTTACCCAAGAAAAAATTAAAATCAAAAAATTAGACTTCTACAAAATATAATTAAACTTATACTTGTACATATATAGTTTAATATATTTTGCAAAAATCTATTCTTGAATTTCAAAAGAAAATAATAACATTTTATTTTGTATTAGATAAAAGTTTACCAGCTATAATTTCTTTAACTTTTTTAGGAAGTTCATCTTGCTCTTCCTTTGATAAATTTGAAGTTTCTACTGGTTTATGAATATAAAGGTCAACGGTAGAAGGTTTTATGATCCATGTTTTTTTATTAGTTTCCATAATCTTATAAGATCCACTAATCGTAACAGGAACTATTGGAACCTTAGATTTTGTAGCAAGTTTAAAGCTACCAGCCTTAAATTCACCCATCTTATCACCCTTACTTCTTGTTCCTTCTGGGAAAATAACTAAGGAGTGACCTCCTTTTAAAATTTTTATTCCTTTAATTATGGCTTCACTAGATTTTCTAAGACTGCTTCTATCCATAAAAACACAATTCATATGATTCATCCAAGTTGCTATTCCAGGAATTTTTTCAACCTCAACTTTAGAAATAAATCCTTTTAATGTAGGTATCTTTGAAATAAAAATTGGAATATCAAAGTTTCCTTGATGGTTTCCAATAAATAAAACTGTTTTGTCTTTAGGGATATTCTCTAAGCCGTGAACATTAACCTTAACTCCAGCCAATTTTAAAAGACTATTAGCCCAAATTTTAGTAACCTTGTCCACAAGTTTATCTTTCTTTTCAGTTAATCCCTTTTTATCTAGCATCTTTACTCTTAAAGCCCAAGGCATACTAATTAATAAGGTTATAAAAAAGAATAAATACCAAATAATCGATCTAATCATATAATTCCATCCTCCCAAGTATAATTGAACTATAATTTCCATAAGTTAAGTATATATCAAAGTTTATTAGTATAAAAGTTAATATAGTATAAAAGTTAATATAGTATAAAAAATATGACTTTATAAAATATTGACATATTTTTAATATTATTATAATATAAAATTATAAAAAGAAATAAAATATGTCTCCATAGTTCAATGGATAGAACAGTCCCCTCCTAAGGGACAGATACAGGTTCGATCCCTGTTGGGGATACCAGGAAAGTCCACAAGTTTTAAGAAAAAACTTGTGGACTTTTATTTATTGATAAAAGGAATTAATCCTAAAATATGGTATAATAATTATATAAGGATATATTTATTTTAGGAGTGTGGGATTGTTTGGATAGTTACACGTGGCAGATAATATTACTAGCAGCATTATTAATTTTATCAGGGTTCTTCTCTATGTCAGAAACTGCCTTAATGGCATTAAGCAAAATAAGGATAAGGCATATGGTAGATGAAGGAGTAAGGGGAGCTAGGCAAATAGAAAAGCTATTAGAGGATCCCGGTAAAATATTAGGTGTTATTTTAATAGGAAATAATATAGTTAATATCGCNGCTTCATCAATAGCAACNTCAATTGCAATTTCTTCTTTTGGAGAAGGTTCAATAGGAGTTGTAACTATAGTTATGACAGTTTTGGTACTTATATTTGGAGAAATAACACCAAAATCTTTAGCAAAACTCCATTCGGAAAAAATTGCTTTAATAGTAATAAAGCCTATAAGTGTTTTAGTGGTAATATTAAAGCCAATAGTTTCAGTTTTTACAGCAGCTTCTGGCTTATTAATAAAAATCCTAGGTGGAGAATCAAGCTATAGGGAACAATTTATAACGGAAGAAGAAATAAAAACAATAGTAGGTGTTAGCGAGGAACAAGGGGTTCTTGAAGATGTTGAAAAGGAAATGATTTTTAATGTTATAGAATTTGCTGATTCTCAAGTTAAAGATGTTATGGTTCAAAGAGTTGATATTGTAGCACTGCCTTCTGATGCCNCCTATGAAGATGTTATAGAAGTTATTAAAAGGGAACAATTTTCAAGGATACCAGTATATAAGGATAAGATAGATGATATTATAGGAATATTAGGAGTAAAGGATCTTATTATAGTTGATAATCCAGGTGAAAGTTTTAACATATTAGATTATATAAGAGAACCATATTACACCTTTGAGTATAAAAAAATATCTGAGTTATTAAATGAAATGAAGAAAACAAGAAATCATATGTCAGTAGTATTAGATGAATATGGTGGTACTGTTGGCATAGTAACTATAGAAGATTTAGTTGAAGAAATTGTTGGAGAAATAGAAGACGAATATGATAAGGAAAAAGATGATGAGATAATAGTAGTAAAAGAAGATGAATATATAGTTTCTGGAAGTGCTAAACTAGATGATATATCCGAGCTTATAGGAGTTAATATGGAATCAGAAGAATTTGATTCTATAGGTGGTTTAGTGATGGGGGAACTAGGAAGAGTTCCGAGGGAAAAGGAAGAAGTTAAATATAATAATATTAGACTTGTTGTAGAAGAGGTAGAGAGAAATAGGGTTAAAAAGGTGAGAATATTCACGTAACNAGTTTTCAGGTTTCAATTTTCAGGTTTCAGTTAANGAGGAATTTCAGCTTTGCTGAAATTCTACAAATAAATTGTTAATTGTTAATCGCAAATTGTTAATTGAAAAGTTTGGGTTGTTTCATAACTTATGGTTGTGTTACAGCTCTTTTTTGTGGAAAGGAAAGGTTTATGGAGTATATTGATATAGCATTAGAAGAGGCTGAAATTGCATATAATAAGGGAGAGGTTCCTGTTGGAGCTGTTATTGTTAAAGATGGAAAGATTTTATCTAGGGCCCATAATTTAAAGGAAACTTTNAATAGGCCAACTGCTCATGCGGAAATTTTAGCTATAGAAGAGGCTTGTAAAAAAGTAGGTAATTGGAGGCTTCAAGGTGCCGAAATGTATGTTACCCTGGAACCATGTCCAATGTGTGCATCAGCAATAGCTCAAAGTCGAATATCTAAGCTTTACATAGGAACTTTTAATAGAGACATGGGGGCTTGTGGATCTGCAATTAACTTGATAGATTACAAGATTTTTAATTGGTATGTTCAAGTAAATTGGCTCTATAATGAAAATTGTAGTAAGTTAGTTACGGATTTTTTTTATAATACTAGAAATAGGACTAATAATAAACTATAATAAGAGCATGTATTTTACAATAAATAAAGGTTAGGTGATAAATATGAATCCAGTGGCTTTTGAAGTGTTTGGAATGCCAATTATGTGGTATGGAATAATAATATCCTGTGGTGTTGTAGCAGCTTTAGTATTAGCAAATTTTTTAGCCAAGAAAAGAGGCTTGGACTTTGAAGTAATAGTTGATGCTTTCTTAATAGTATTTCCAGTATCAATAATTTCAGCAAGATTATATTTTGTAATTTTTGAATTAGAAGATTATAATTCCTTTATAGATGCTATAAATATAAGAAATGGTGGAATGGCCATACATGGGGGAGTAATAGGTGCTTTAATTGCAGGATATTTATTTACAAGACGTAGAAAGATAAGTTTTCTTAAATATGTTGATGTAATAATGCCTGGGGTTATTTTAGCGCAAGCTATAGGAAGATGGGGAAACTTCATGAATCAAGAGGCTCATGGAGGAGAAGTTTCAAAAGAATTTATAAGTAAATTTCCTGAGTTTATCCAAAATGGGATGTACATAAATGGAGCTTATTATCATCCAACTTTTCTATATGAGTCTATTTGGAACCTATTAGTTTGTATAGTTTTAGTAACATTGGCCCTTAAAAAGAAGGAAAAGGATAGTGGAATAGTATTAGCAGGCTATGGAATATTATATTCCATCGGAAGGTTCTTTATTGAAGGCTTAAGAACTGATAGTTTAATGGTTTTTGGTTTAAGAACAGCTCAAATAGTAAGTGTAATATCAATAATACTTGGAATAATATTAATTCTATGGATAAAAAGAAAAAAAGTTCATTATTAACAAAAAACTACTGTATTTATAAAGGTTGCAATATAAAAAGGGATGTGATAATATATAGCAGTAGCCAAATTTAATATTGCTATATATTATGGAGAGATGTCCGAGTGGCTGAAGGAGCACGCCTGGAAAGCGTGTATAGGGGCAACTCTATCAGGGGTTCAAATCCCCTTCTCTCCGCCAATGCCGTGCTAGATGGGGAGTTAGCGGTGCCCTGTAACCCACAATCCGCTATAGTGGGGTTGAATTCCTAGCCTAGGCTTTAGTCTATAGAGCCTGCCTATGTAAGTGGTGTTGATGGTAAGGTCCCATACGACGTAAGTGTGTGAACCTCGTCAGGTCCGGAAGGAAGCAGCGATAAGCAATTACTGCGTGTGATATGGATCAATCTTGCCAGAGCTAACTGCATAGTAACGTCTATAGATTACTGTCAAAGCTAGGTGCACGGTTTTATAAGTTTTCTGACCTTTCTAGTTAGAAGGGTTTTTTTAATGTTTAGAATAGGACAAATTTAGTAAATTAAAAAATTTATTAAAATTAGGTTACTCTTCAATAGGATTAACATACAATAGGACAAAGAAAGCGAGGGTGTTCCAAATTGGAAACCCTCGTTTTCTTTGTTTTTTATTTTCTTATTAAGTCAATAAAATCAAATTCTAAATTATCCNCTTCGTTAATAAAGACTTCAGACTTATTTATAATATTCCATTGGTCTAAATTTAAATTAGGAAATACAGTATCTCCATCAAAATCTTTATAAACCCTTGTTAAGTAAAGTTTTTTACAATAAGGAAGTAGTAATTTATAAATTTCTCCACCACCAATTACAAAAGCTTCCTCATCAGAATCTTTAAATTTATCTAAAACAGAAGAAATATCATTAACTATATGAACCATATCAGAATCAACTTTAAAGTTCTTGTCTCTGGTTATTACTATATGCTTTCTATTAGGTAAAACCCTAGGTAGTGATTCAAAGGTTTTTCTTCCCATAATTATTGTATGACCAGTTGTTATTTCCTTAAATCTTTTTAGATCCTGTGGAATACGCCATAAGAGGTCATTATTTCCACCAATAACATTATTACTTGCTTTGGCAACTATTATTGATAACATTAAACAGATACCTCCATTTTAATTGGATCATGATGTTTATAATCAATAAGCTTAATGTCATCAACAGTAAAGTCATAGAAGTTTTTAATTTGTGGATTTATCCAAAGTTTTGGTGCTTCAAAAGCTTGATCTTTTCTACTTAACTGAAGTTTCATTCCTTCAAGCTGATTTTCATAAATATGGGCATTGTTTATTACGTGAGTAAATAAACCAGGTTTTAAATTAGTTACTTGAGCAATTAAGTGAACTAAAACAGCATACTGGCTTGTGTTGAATGGAACTCCTAATGGCATGTCTCCTGACTAAATTTTCAATAGAGCTCGCTACACTCTATCCGCTTATTTTTATAAGCTGCTGTATATTACTATACAGAAAAGACTATATCACAGTCCTAAAATATTTATTAAAGGACTCCCTGCGTTTCCCGTTTCCTCACCTGTCAAAGTGACCTCCAATAGCTTGAGGGGTACTCTACTTGCTTCTATTTAATAGATTTTAATCTATTAAATATGCTTTCGATAGTCGTTAGGCATTTTACTTAATATCATAATATTCATAGTTCGGATAGTTTTTTGATTTTATTCGATAAATTATAGTTGCAGGTGTTACGTTCAGGTCTCTAGATGCTTCTGTAACACTAGGATATATTTTATTATCGATTTTAACTTTTTTCATATTTACAGGTTTCCTTCCTAACATAGCTTCTCTAAGCTTTGATTTTGTTTTGTCGCTATGATGTTTCCCGTAAAATGGATTCTTATCTTTAACTCTGTTTTTGGCATAGTCAGATAATGCTCTCTTAATTTCAGTAGCTCTAGTTTTTCCCACACTTTCTTCTAAGGTTTTGCCTTTATTAACAGGGCAGCTACCTTTGTTTTTCTCTGATATTATTCTTTTTACTCTTTCTGAATGTGTTTTTCCATACATTCCATTTTTTGTCCCTTTGCGAGCAAATTTTTCAATTCTTTCGGATTCTGTCATTTTTGAAAGTCTTTCTTTTTGGGAAATAACTCTTGCACGAATTATTTTCGTTTTATTAGGGTTATTGGATAACAAGTCGCCACCAAAATTAGCATTATCAGCAACATTATATAAAGAGTCCTTAAAGTTATTTATATAGTATTGTTCTAGTTCTATGCTATCTAATTCAGAGTTATATAATTTTATTATTATAAAATCAAAGTTATCTTCGCCATATTTATCCCAAGCACGTTGAAGATAAATACAGTGATGTATTCCGCGTTTTAAATAGCTTTTATGAGAATTAAATCTTTGGTATATGTCAACTGAATGACCAACATAAAATTTATTAGTAATTTTATGTTTTATAATATAAACACCAATAAGTTTTTCCATATCGATTCAATCCTATATATGAATATTTGATAATAAGTACTTAGCACGGGATTATCCATGCAAGTATGGATTTCCCCCGTTTAGCAGGGTTTTCAATAGATATTACTATCTAAGGGCGCTCTTTTCATGTGAACGCTGAATTAACATGCAATTTAGTTTTCCATCTGTTACGTCCCATAGTGTTTGGTAGCAGCAAGGTTGTAATGTCATTTCAGGTAAGTCTTCAATATTCCACATTGACATAATCATTCTTCTATCTTGTGGGTTATTTTTTAATGTATCAATAAGCTTATCTACTTGCTTAAATTTTGCTATTTGATAACCATAAGCCTTACCTATAGTGTTATTTTCATCTACCCATTCATCCCAAATGTGAACATTTTGTTCTTGCAGTTTTGTTACATCATTTGATTGATCTCTATATATCCATAGCATTTCCTTTATAGCTGTTTTAAATGCAACCTTTTTAGTTGTTAGTATAGGAAACTCTTTTTGTAAATCAAACTGCATTATTTGATGAGGTAGCTTGTATGTAGGCATTCCAGTTCTATTGTTGGCATAATACCCATTTTCCAATATGTTTTCAATAATGGCTAAATATTGTTTATCATATAAACTCAATTTAATCCCTCCTTAAAATTAGTTATATTAATTTTACTATAAAATTTCAATTTATCAATCTCTAAAAAAATATAAAAAATTATAATTAAAATTATAAAAAATTAAGTAATATTATTACAAAATGTAGTATAATTGATTATAGTTAGCAATTAGTAAATCATTAAATATTATAAGGGGATAAAAATGAGGGAGATAGGAAAGTTTATTGGAAAAGATAATCAATCTAATGTATATAGGTACGGAGCTGTGCCATGGTGATTTTCATCCCTTCAATATTATGAAAGATAACAATGAGTACTTTGTGATTAATTGGATTAAAGCAGCAAATGGAAGTCAATATGCTGATGCCTGCAAAACCTATATGTTTTTAAATCTTCTTGATGAAGAAATGGCAAACTTATATCTAGAAATCTATTCAAGTAAATCTAAGAGGTGTAAGCAAGATATTTTAGAATGGCTGCCTGTACTAGCAGTACTTATGCTTGATGAATCAAGGGAAGAAGATAAAGATAAATTAATAAGCTGGATTAATACAATATAATATGTTTAGTAAAAGCATAGAAAAGGATAATTAACTTTGATACAATTTAATAAATAAATTGTATTGAGGTGATTTAACATGTTTAAAACAGTACTTATATTAGTAGCAATAGCATTATTTTTAGGATTATTTTTTAATATAATTTCTTCTTTGTTTAAAAAATATTCACCCATTAAAGTTATGCTTTTAGGTATTTCATTAATACTTTTTGGTGGCCTTGCAGCTATTGATCCAGATAGTAGTTTACTTGGTATAGAGTATGCTTTAATGATTTCTGGATTAATAATTAGTATTGTAGGATTTCTTAAAAAAGAGGTTAATATAAATTGATTAGGCAGGTGCTGTTGTACAAAAAAGTACACAGCACTTTTTCAATTGGCAGTTGTAAATTACTGACCCTTAATTGTTAATTGAAAAACTTTAGTCTATAATATAATTATAAGAAAAAATAAGCAAGGAAGGATATGAGACATGGGATATACAGCTTTATATAGAGAATGGAGACCTAGAAACTTTAATGATGTAGTAGGTCAGGAACATATAACTACAACCTTAAAAAATCAAATATTAAATAATAGAATTGCTCATGCATATCTTTTTTGCGGAACAAGGGGAACAGGTAAGACTAGTACAGCAAAGGTCTTATCTAAGGCATTAAATTGCTTAGAATTAAAGGATGGAGAACCTTGCAATGAATGTTCTATGTGCAAGAAAATCAATGATGGATTAGCAATAGATGTAACAGAACTAGATGCAGCTTCAAACAATGGTATTGATAAAATTAGAGATATTATAGACGATGTAAAATATCCACCTCAAGAAGCAAAGTATAAGGTTTATATAATGGATGAGGTTCACATGCTGTCAACAGGTGCTGTTAATGCATTCCTAAAAACCTTAGAAGAGCCTCCTAAAAATGTAATTTTCATATTAGCAACAACAGACCCTCAAAAGCTTCCAATAACTATTCTTTCAAGATGTCAAAGGTTTGATTTCAAAAGAATCAATTATGATGAAATAACAGGAAGATTAAGAACAATTATAAAAAATCAAAACGTTATTGCTGATGAAAAAAGTTTAAACCTTATTGCAAGAGTTTCCGATGGGGCTATGAGAGATGCCTTAAGTATCTTAGATCAGGCTATATCTATGGGGAATGGCGCAGTACAATATGACATACTTTTAAATATGTTAGGTTTAGTAACAAATGATAATTTATTTAACCTAGCAAATGGAATAATTCAAAGAAATATAGAAAAGTCAATTAATGTAGTTGATGATGTAGTAAATAGCGGAAAAGATATATATTTATTCATTAAGGATTTAATAAGTCACTATAGAAATATTCTTATGGTTAAGGTAACTAATAATCCAGAAGAAGTTCTTGATATGTCTGAGGAAAATATTACTCTAATAAAAGAACAGGCAAGTAAGGTAAGGGCCGAAGAAGCCATGAGATGCATAAGAATACTTCAAGAGGCTGAAAATGATGCTAAACTTAGCAAACAAGCCAGAATATACTTAGAACTTGCCATAATAAAAATGTGTAAAATTGAATATGACACATCAAATGAAGTTATTTTATCTAGATTAAATAACTTAGAAGAAAAACTAAAAAGAGGAGTTATTACAGCAGCTCCAGCTAAGGAAGTTCCCGTAAGTAATGGAAAAAGGGCCGAAGTTAGAAAGGAAGCTAATTTAGCTAATACTCCTAAAAATCCTGTAAAGCAAGTAAGGAATAATGAAGTGCTAAATGAGCATTCAAAAGTAACCCTAAGCGATGTACAAAGATCCTGGCAGGATATTTTAGAAAAATTTAAAGCAAGAAGAAAAATGATTATTTACGCATCAATAGTTACAGGTAAGCCAGTTCAATGCCAAAATGGAGTCCTAACTATTGAATATGAAGAACAATATAAATTTAATAAGGATAGGTTAGAAAAACCTGAAAATATGACCGTTATTACAGAAGTATTATCGGAAGTATTTAGGGAAAAGATAAAGGTAGTATTTGTTGTTGAAAATGATTCAAATGATGAAAAATCAACAGAAGATATTATATTAGAAAAANTAGGTTCAGATATAGTTGATATTTTAGATGAATAATTTGAAAATTAATATAAATAACAATGAAAATCACATGAATAAATGATAATATATAAAAGTAAGAAAATAATTTATTTTAAANATTAATTATTATAAAGGAGGATTTTTTATGGCAAGAGGAGGATTTCCAGGCGGATTCGGCGGAGGAAACATGAATAACCTAATGAAGCAAGCTCAAAAACTTCAAAGAGAAATGGAAGAAATGCAGAAGAAACTTGAAACTAAGGAATTTGAAGCTTCAGTAGGTGGTGGAGCTGTAATTGTAAAAGCAAATGGTAAAAAAGAATTAATTTCAGTTAGCATAAAACCAGAAGTATTAGATCCAGATGATGTTGAAATGTTAGAGGATCTAGTTCTAAGTGCAGTAAANGAAGCCTTAAGAAAAGCAGAAGAAGAAACAGCAAGCACAATGGGTAAATTAACTGGTGGAATGAATATACCAGGATTATTTTAAAAGTTAAACAAAGTATTAAATATAAAAGAAGAGGTAAAGGCGAAGTTATTTCGCCTTTTTGTAATAAGGAAGGGTGATATTATGGATTTTTATCCAGTTGCAATAGAAAAACTGATAGAAGAATTTGCGAAACTTCCAAGTGTAGGACAAAAAACAGCTCAAAGATTAACAATGCACATATTAAATCTTCCGGAGGATGAGGTTAAAGAATTTGCAGATGCACTTGTAAAGGCAAGGGGAACAATAAAGTACTGCTCAATATGCGGAAACTTTACAGATAAGGATCCTTGTGCAATTTGTGGTAATCCAAGCAGGGATAAGGAAACTATTTGTGTAGTTGAGCAGCCTAAGGATATAATGACTGTAGAAAAGGTTAAGGAATACAATGGTGTTTATCATGTGCTTCATGGTAGTCTTTCGCCTATGCAGGGAAGGGGCCCTCAAGATATAAGAATAAGAGAACTTGTAGCAAGGATGAGCGCAGATATTAAAGAAGTAATATTAGCAACAAACCCTAACATTGAGGGGGAAGCTACAGCTATGTATATAGCAAGAATATTAAAACCTTTAGATGTAAAGGTAACAAGAATAGCATCAGGTATTCCTGTTGGAGGGGATCTAGAATATGCAGATGAAGTAACTCTTTCAAAGGCATTAGAGGGAAGAAAAGAAATAAAATAAATAGTGTGGTGATGATTTATTAGAGTAATAAAGTTTTTATTTAGCAGAATGTTTATAGTTACACTCTTAATTTTACTTCAACTTTTATTTTTAACTATCGGAATATGGAAAATTGCAGATTCCTTTGTATACGTATATTCAATACTTACCTTAATTAGCCTATTTGTTGTAGTGTACATAGTCAGTGCAGAGGATAATCCATCATATAAGTTGGCATGGACAATACCAGTTCTATCCTTCCCTGTTTTTGGAGGGCTATTTTATCTTATTTTTGGTTTAAAGAAAACTACGAAAAGGTTCAGAGAAAAAATTNTGAAAATCCATAATGAAACAGAATATTTACTTGATCAAGATGAAGAAGTATTAAAGGAAATATATAATAAAGATAAACATTTTTATAATCAGGCTAAATACTTAAAAGATTATGCTTCTAGTCCTATCTATAAAAATACAATTACAGAGTATTTATCTCCAGGAGAAGAATTTTTCAGNGTTTTAGTAGAAGAACTTAAAAAAGCAAGACATTATATCCTTCTTGAATATTTTATAATAGAAGAAGGGAAAATGTGGGATGAGATTTTAGAGATACTTGAAGAAAAGGTANGTCAAGGTGTAGATGTAAGACTTATATATGATGATATGGGATGTCTTACAACATTGCATTATAAGTATTATGAGAAATTAAGAGAAAAGGGAATTAAAACAGTGGTATTTAACCCCTTCGTACCCTTTTTATCTGTAATAATGAATAACAGAGATCATAGAAAAATAACAGTAATAGATGGGCACACTGCCTTTATAGGTGGAATAAACCTAGCTGATGAATATATAAATGAAAGAGAAAGATTTGGTTATTGGAAAGATGCATCTGTAATGCTTAAAGGAGATGCAGTATGGAAGGTTACAATGATGTTTCTACAAGTTTGGAAATTTACATCAGGAGAAGAAATTGAATATGAAAAATATAAACCTCATATTAACTACACTGGAAGTTTTGAATGTGATGGATATGTTCAGCCCTATGGGGATAGTCCATTAGATGATGAAGCTGTTGGAGAAAATGTTTATTTAAACATTATAAACAAGGCTAAGGACTATGTTTATATAGTAACTCCTTATTTAATAGTAGATAATGAGCTTGTAACAGCCTTAACAGTTGCTGCAAAAAGTGGAATTGATGTTAGAATTGTTACACCTCATATTCCTGATAAGTGGTATGTTCATAGAGTAACCAGAGCTTATTATCCCCAGCTTTTAAAATCCGGTGTAAAAATTTATGAATATACTCCAGGATTCATACATTCCAAGACCTTTGTATCAGATGATGAAATTGGAGTAGTTGGAACTATTAATATGGATTATAGAAGTTTATATCTTCACTTTGAATGTGGTGTTTTATTATACAAAACTAAATCGGTAAAGGAAATTAAAGAGGACTTTTTTAATATTTTATCCAAGTCACAAGAAATTTCTATTGAAGATTGTAGGAAAGAAAGACTGTCAAATAGATTCATTACAGCTATTTTAAGAGTTTTTGCACCTCTTATGTAAGAAGTAAAATCCAAATGAATATTTTTCTAAAAAATGGGAAAAATTTAGATATAATATTCAGGAGGATTGGTATGGATAGAAAATTTATTTTAAAGGTTTTATTTGNTTATTTTAGTAATAATAAGGGAAAATTTAAAGATCAGCATAGGGAAGAAGAAAAAGAACAGCAATACACAGAAGAAGATATTGAATTGCTTAATTCTATTAATGAAGCAATTGTAGAATTAGAAGTGGCTAGGACATTATTTAATTCTGTAAGTGATCCTCAGTTAATAGAACTTGCAATTAATAGTGAAAATGCAGCACGAAATAGATTTGATTATTTACTATCAATAGCTAAAAAGAAACATTTAAAGAAACTAGAAATAATATAGATAGAAAATACTGCATATTATAAACTAAGGGGGGAGCGGTTTAATGGAAACTATACTATATGGTTTAATAGGATTAGTATTATTAATTATTGTAATAAAAATTCTAAAATGGCCAATTAAAATTATAATAAATGGAATAGTGGGATTAGTCTTGCTATATTTAGCAAATATACTAGGATCCTATTTAGGATTTTCTATAGCTATTAATGCGGTAACTGCGCTAATTGCTGGNTTTTTAGGAATACCAGGAGTAATTTTACTGATAATATTTCAATTATTCTTTTAAAAGAAATTTCACAACTTCATTTTATATAGTAAAGAATTACTTAACTATAAAAGGAGCCTGTTCATTATAAATTTTAATGAACAGGCTCCTTTTATTGAGAGAAGGGAACTAATAAAATTTTAATAAGTTTATAGATGGGAGTTAGAAGTTTTCAAATCAGTCAATGAGTGAAAAGCCTCTTCTATGTAATCATTATATGGCTTTAATAAAAAGTTGTTACTTTATTGATTATGAATTATTATATACATTAGAATATCTTAAGGGAGGGGATAGTATTATGCCAGTTGGAAGTGGTGTTAATTGTAAGTATTGCCCAGAGTATAAAAAATCTTGTGATGGAAATGATAAAAAGTGTTTATGTTATAAGTGCCCAAGAGTATTAGGACAATGTTTATGTATTAAGTATTGCAGGGAAACAGAATCAGTTTTAGATTTAAGCTATGGATTTAGAGAGGAGTGGTAGAATGGAAACAAAGGAAAAGGGCCGAGGATTTATAAAAGAGTTCAAGGACTTTGCAATGAAAGGAAATGTTATAGATCTAGCAGTAGGGGTTATTATAGGTAGAGCTTTTAATAAAATAGTAACTTCCTTAGTTAACGATATAATAATGCCTGCTATAGGAGTACTTTTGGGTGGAGTTAATTTTGCAACCTTATCTTATGTGTTAAAGCCAGCAATGGATGGAAAAGAAGCAGTAGTATTGAAATATGGAAGCTTTATTCAAAATGTAGTTGATTTTCTCATTATTTCTCTTTCTGTATTTATATTTGTGAAATTCATAAGTAAAATAAACTCAAAAAAGAAAGAAAAGAAAGTTATAACTCCTTCAGAGCCAAGTAAACCAACAAGGGAAGAAGAACTGTTAACAGAAATAAGGGATACTTTGAAAAAAATAAGCAATAAATAAGCAATAGTACATAATATAGAATAGGGATGATTTTCAGCTAACTGTAAATCGTCCTTATATTTTTATCATTATTCTGTTTAATTAATACAATTTTGGTTTTGTCTGATAAAGCACAAAAGTGATTTTATTTTAACAATATAATAAAAAATATATACTAAAAATGATATGTTAATAAAAAAGTAAAATGTTAAGTAATATTATTTTCGAGAAATTGTATAATTTTAAGAAATTAATAAAAAAAGGTTGTTTATAATTCTAAAAAGTAGTAGAATTAACAATAACAATAAGGCATTAGCAAAAAGCAAAAAATAAATGGGGGGATATTATGCATAAAAAATTGTTTATTCCCGGACCAGTTGAAGTTAGGCCAGAAGTCTTAGAACAAATGGCAAAGCCTTTGATTGGCCATCGTAGCAGGGAAGCTTCTTCCTTACAAAGAAGAATAAGCAATAATTTAAGAAAAGTATTTTTTACTAACAGTGAAATTCTACTTTCAACTACATCCGGTAGTGGTCTTATGGAGGGCTCTATAAGATCCTGTACTGCAAAAAGAGCTGCTGTATTTTCCGTAGGGGCTTTCGGAAAAAGATGGTACAATATGGCCATTTCAAATAACGTTCCAGCAGATTTATTTGAAGTTGAAATGGGACAGGCTGTTAGTGCAGAAATGGTAGATGATGTTTTAAAAACAGGTAAATATGACTTAATAGCGGTAACTCATAATGAAACATCAACAGGAGTCATGAATCCTTTAGATGAAATTGGAGAAGTTGTTAAGAAATATGATGATATTGTATTTATAGTGGATGCTGTAAGCTCGGCAGCTGGATCAAAGATAGAAGTTGACAAATGGGGCATAGATATTTGTGTAACTTCATCTCAGAAGGCTTTAGGTCTTCCNCCAGGAATATCTTTATGCACTTTTTCACAAAAGGCTAAAGAGAGAGCAGAAAAGGTTGAAAATAGGGGAACTTATCTAGATTTATTATCATTATATAACTACATTCAAAAAAAGGATTATCAATATCCTTCAACTCCATCAATTTCTCATATGTTTGCATTAGATTATCAGCTAGATTATATCCTTAACAAAGAAGGATTAGAAAACAGATTTAATAGACATTTAGAACTTGCAAAAGTAGTTAGAAATTGGGCTAAAAAGTATTTTGATTTATTTGCAGATGAAAATCATTTATCAAATACACTAACTACAATAAAAAATATTAGAAATATCGATGTAGCAGAATTAAACAAGGAATTAGGAAATAGAGGTTTCACTATATCCAATGGATATGGAAGCTTAAAAGATAAGACTTTTAGAATTGCCCATATGGCAGACTGCACTATGGAAGATTTAGAAGAGTTACTTGTTAATATTAATGATATTTTGGGCTTAAANTAGGGGCATTAGCAATAAGCAATAAATTTAATTGGATTATTTATAAAGAGTTTAGAGTAATATCTAAACTCTTATTAGCATAAATAAATAATTAGTATATTTATAGATACGTATAGGGGGG
>JGI24709J26583_10001883_pt1 | contig 17601 bp, 19 predicted proteins | sample BioPla2DNA1_FD_26583 | JGI IMG/M metagenome (IMG submission 26583) | reverse complement strand
TCCTACTTCCCCGTTAGGGTTGACAACGACTATAGAGTTATCCGTAATTCCAGCTCCGATCATGCTTTCGCCCGAGACTCTTACCGCAAAGGGAGGAATATCTCCCACAGGACCTAAAGCGTCGTCTGGTACATATATCATTTCTTCAACAGCCGGGTAAACCCCCGTTTGATCCATCCCCTTCCCTGCTGCTGTTACAGAAGCTTGATCTAAAAGCACAACCTCAGTCACATTCAAGGCTTTCTCGGCAAAACCTTCAAGTCCGGTTAGGTAATCTATGCCGGTTCTGAGCTCACTCGCTATTCTGACCAATAAATTAAGGCTCGGCGTTTTTTCTCCTTTTTCTATTTCACTAATATAAGATGGACTTGTTTTAACTCGCCTTGCCAGTTCCGTAACTGACATCCCCATTTCCTTTCTCAACCTCCTAATGCGTTCTCCTAACATGGCACCTTTACCTCCATCCTAAATAGTGCGCTACACGCGAAATCAATATTCGCTACAAGCGAAAATGATTCTTTAGACTCATTGATATTTTACCTATAGCGAATATATTTGTTAATAGGGATTAACGATTTATGGGGGTCATCAAAATGATAGCTCTCGTCGATTGCGACAGTTTTTATGCTTCGTGCGAAAGAATATTTAGGCCCGATTTAAAAGGAAAACCGGTGATCGTCTTATCCAATAACGACGGCTGTGTCATCGCCAGGTCGCGAGAAGCCAAGGCTTTGGGAATCCCCATGGGCGTGCCATACTTTCAAGTCAAGGAACTGGTCACAAAAAACGACGTGACCGTCTTCAGCTCAAATTACGCCCTTTACCAAGATATTTCAAACAGGGTCCTAGCGACAATACAGGACTTTTGCCCAGAGATAGAGCCCTACTCCATCGATGAAAGCTTCATGATGCTCGACTCCTTAAAATTAGCCGATGAAGACGCTTTTGCCAAAAGACTGCGTAAATCCATAAAAAGATTGGTCGGGATTCCCGTATCCATTGGTATCGGTCAGACCAAGACTTTGGCAAAAATAGCCACCAAAATAGCAAAGACAAGCAGTGAAGGTGTATACAATATCGCTTCGCAAGTGGATCCTGATTCCGTTCTTGCTGATGTGAACATAGAAGACGTATGGGGGATAGGGTTTCGTCAGTCCAAAAAGCTTCGAGCTGTTCGTATACGCACCGCTCGCGATCTCAAATACGCGGAAGATGGGTGGATCAAGAAACACCTCTCCGTTGTCGGCTTAAGGACGGTATACGAACTTCGAGGGTTCAGGTGCTTCGGCTTTAAAGAAACTCCAGACAACAGAAAGACCATTTGCGTATCGAGGTCGCTCGGGGCTCATTTGACGAGCTACGACGAACTCTCTCAGGCCGTGGCCTTCTATGCTTCTTTGGCCTCGGAGAAACTAAGAGCACAAAGGTCGCTAGCCAACGCCGTCACGACCTACATCGCTACAAGCTTTCATACCCAAGATTTCTACTGGGGCAGCAGAAGTGTATGCCTTGTGACTCCTAAAAATGACGCTCCTTCCATCGTCAAAGCCGCCTTAGAAGGGCTTAAATTAGCTTACATTAGAGGAAAGAAATATAAAAGGGTTGGTGTTTTACTTTCTGAAATTGTTCCAAGTGAGGCGCGACAAAAGGGACTGTTCTGCGATCTACGGCAATCCATGAAATTGGATGTCTTAATGCAGACGATCGATAAAATGAACCTTGAGGCCAATAAGCCCATCATTTGGCTCGCTGCCGGCGGAAAACCGGAAAGTCAAAAATGGATAGCTAGTGCAACCATGCGTTCGCCTCGTTATACATCCTATTGGGATGAGATTCCCCTTGTAAGCACGTAATTGGAGGTGCCGGAAATGCGACGCTTCAACACTACCACGGGTTTTCCCACACCTGCAGCGGAAAAAGCTCACGCCTTAGACTTAAACGAACTGATCATACGTAACCACGCATCGACTTATTTTTTTCGTGCTTCCGGTGACTGCCCCGAGCTAGGCATCGGAAATAATGATATTTTAGTAGTAGACCGCTCGCTGAATCCCGTAGAAGGCGACGTTGCCATAGTGATAAAAGACAACACACTGCGCCTCAAGGAAATTACCTCATCAGATATTGCATCCTGGGTCAATGAAAACACAAAAACCACCTCTACTCAAGAAAAATCTGACTTGCCGCAGGAATGGCAAGAGGACTTTTTTGGCGTGGTAACGTGGATAATACGTAAAGTTAAAATAAAGAGGATCTCCTGAGCCTTCAGCGCAGTTTAAACTATCCTGGAAGGCATAAGAACCACAGCCATAAAAAACACTCCCTTTCGCCTCGCATTGATGGCAAGGGAGTGTAAAAATAGCTTTTTCATGGACAACAGATTATGCATTTTTGCCTAAATTGCAAGTTTAACGAAAAGTGTCGAGATTGCAGGTTATGCCCGTGTTTTTTAAATCATGGCGCGCCGGAGAGGACTTGAACCCCCAACCTTCGGATCCGTAGTCCGATGCTCTATCCAGTTGAGCTACCGGCGCACCTTCTAGAAACAATGGCGGTGGGAGAGGGATTCGAACCCTCGAGGGCGGTTTCAGCCACCCTACTCGCTTAGCAGGCGAGTGCCTTCAGCCACTCGGCCATCCCACCTTGCATAGTCATTCTAGAAAGTAACCGGATTTATGTCAATCCCTAACTGGCTCTTTTATGAAAATACGCTCGTAAAACCTAGAATAGCCTATTTCTTCGCTAGAAATAGTTAAAGGCCANCGACCTTACTTTGTCTCGCTGTCACTTTGGGATTGTTGNACAGACTGCGATTCTTGTGATTCTTGAGATGGCAAGTCACTTTGTTGAGCTGCCTCGTTTGTGCTAGTTTCGGACTGCTGTTCATCAACATCTTGTTGACCATCAGGTTGTTGAGGCTGTTCTTGCCGTTGTGGTGCCTCGAACACAGACGCGTCGACAATATTGACATCAGCGTTGTCTATTAATTCCTGCAAATAAGCCTGACGTTGGGCTTGCATCTTTTGCTGGTTCAACGCTAATTTGATGCTGTCTTTAACTTCTTCAAAGGGAATTTTCTCTTGTTTTTGGTGCTCTTTGACTAAATAAACTGCTATCTGATCTGTATCCAGTTGGGTGGGTTGACTCACGTCTCCCGCCTTTAATTCCCTCAAAGAAGCCATTCCCTCCTGAGCCTCTATGGTTGCCATGGACAACAATAAAGGATTATCATAGGGCGTGCTATGCAATATCTTATCGCTATAACGTTCCATTACCTCATCCCAAGGCTGTCCATCCGCTAAGGCATCCCTTGCTTCTTGCGCAATTTTGCCATCGGAAAAGATTGCATAATTGACCCAAAGACCCTCCGGTCGAACGAAATAAGTATCGCCGTTGACCTCATAAAACTCTTTAACTTCCTCTTCTGTGATAGTGTCATCAACTTTCACAACGGCCTGTAACAGCTTTTGTTGGGCAAGCTGCCTACTAAGCTCCTTTTTTAGATCTTCTTCTCGTATATTATATGCCTTTAAATAATCCTGATATGCTTCCTTTGTTGGGAATTGAGCAGCTATCCGCTCCATCGCAGCTTCTATTTCTTCATCTGCAACTTCAATCTTATTTTTCTTTACTTCCTTGTCCAGCTCCATGTCCAAAATGATTTGATCTAAAATGTGTTTCCTCAATACGTAATACTGTTCTTGCGCTAAGTTGCTAATTCCCATCTGCTCCATAAGTTGTCTGACGCCCATGTCTATCTGCGAAAGCATAATGTTAGTGCCATTAGCCTTTGCTACAACTCGGTCCTTGCCAGCAGAAGAATCGCCCTTTCTAGAGTAAAATCCATACCCGGCAAAGATCGAGATCACAAATGCAACGGCGACGATAATCATGATTCCTTTTGTCTTGGTACGAAGCGTCTTCAAAACCATTTAACCTTCCCCTTTCCTCTTGCATGATTCGTCAAAGCAAAATTCACTCTCAATGCCCTATAGTATATACCAACAAGCATTTTATCAAAATAGGTATATCTCCATATATAATATAATCATCTAACAAAGAGGTGATATTTTTGGGCATTTTAACGAGGGGCAGCGAGCTGGCTTTAAATGCCATACCTTTATTTCTCAAGTTACGCAACTTGAGCTTACGCAGCTATAAGACCATTCCTGAGGATGAGGTTGCAGACATAAAGGCAAGATTTGAACGGCTTGGGCCCTCCTTCATAAANCTTGGTCAAATGTTAAGCTGTCATTATGACATATTGCCCCCAATAATTGCTGAGGCATTGTCACATCTTCTGGACGAACTACCTCCCTCGCCTACAGACAAGGTATTAAATCTCGTAAATAAGGAACTAGGAACATCGATGAATGAAGTGACTTTTTGGGATCCGAATCCCGTTGGAGCAGCAAGTTTGGCTCAGGTACACAAATGCACCTTAAAAAACGGGCATGTGGCTGCAATGAAAATCTTAAGGCCGGGTGTAGAGCAACTCATCGATGAGGACATAAAAATCATGAGGTTTTTGATCAAAAGACTGCCCAAAACACAGGCATTTCCCATAGATCTCAAGGATACGTTGGATGAGTTCTCGACCAACATAATAAAGGAGCTCGATTTGCTCAGAGAACTTGCCTGTATGAGAAAGTATGGCGAGGGATTGCCCCCCGAGTGGGAAGTAAAAGTACCGAAAGGATACCCCGAATTATGCACCAAAAACGTACTAACCATGTCCTTTCACAGTGGCATCAGATTAGATAAAGCAGTGCAGGGGCTATCCCGGTTTAGACGCCGCCATATGGCTCTCTCTTTGACCAAAACATACTTGTTTAAATTCCTAAAAGACGGCATGGTCCATTCCGATCCGCACTTCGGCAACATCCTAATAGACGAGAATTCTTTGGTGCTTTTAGATTATGGCGCTACCTGTTTTTTATCCGAAAAGATCAGACGTAAATCCATGCTCCTCTTTTGGGGGCTTTTGCGAAGAGATGTAAGTTTAGTTTATAGCAGCCTTGCATCACTAGGGGTAATTCAGGGCCATGTTGATCCTTTGGCCCTTGAGAATGAAATCTATGACTTTCTTGAAGATTATCTCCACAGACCTTTGGGTCAACTTTCACTACCAGATATGTTAAAAGACCTGATTTCACAAAGCCCCATCTGGGGGATAAAAATACCCAAGCCCCTGCTNTATCAAGTTAANGCNCTATCTATGCTTGANGGAACGCTCCATACCCTTTATCCGGAAATCGGATTTGAGGAACTGTTAGACGAGAGTTTCCAAGAGGTAACCTCAATATTAAACCTCAAGCCCCTGCTTTTAATGGAGCTGGGCAAGGAAAAGATCAAGCGCGCATTTCTTGACATCTCCTCAACTACCTCTGCTGCTGTGTCAAGCCAAAGGACAGAGAACGTCTCTCATGGTACCACTCGCCTTTTCTCGGTCCTTTCACTACTTATTTTTGGAGTTGGGTTCATAATCTTACCGCAAAGCACTCACTTGTATTGGCTCGCCCTATGGTTGTTTGCCTCTGCCTTCACAATACGAAGGTAAACAAAGACATCACACTTCCGCCAGGGTGTACCCACTTTTTATGTCAACCTCCAGTGGCACGGAAAGCTTCACTACTTCTTCCATGTTTCTTTTAAGAAGCTCGGACACCAGAGCTTCATCCTTAGAATAACACTCACATATTAAAGAATCGTGCACCTGTAAAACTAAATTTGCATCAATATGCTCTGTTTGAAGAGCTTCATCAAAACGTATCATAGCAAGCTTCGTTATATCNGCGGCNGTACTTTGAATGGGAGTATTTATGGCCACTCTTTTTAATGCCGCAGTATTATTACCCTCAACGGTGGTAACCTCGCTCAAGGGCCTTCTCCTGCCGAACAAAGAAAGAGTGTATCCTCTTTTTTTCGCTTCTTCATAGCTTTTTTCTATATATTCCCTCACTTTGGGAAAACCCGAAAAGTAGCGCTCAATAATGGCTTTTGCCTCTTCTCTTCCGATCCCGAGTCTTGAGGCAAGGCCGTAAGGCGTCATGCCGTAAAGCAGGCCAAAATTTATCATTTTGGCCATTCTCCTTAACTCGGGGGAAACCCTTTCGGAATCTATGCCAAAGACCCACGCAGCAGTTTCGGCATGGATGTCTCTGCCTCTTTCGAAAGCCTCACGAAGCTTTTCGTCACCAGATATATGTGCTAGCACCCTCAGTTCTATCTGAGAATAATCAGCCCCAATAAATTTGCCTCCCTGACGGCTCGGTATGAAAGCTTCTTTAAGCCTTATTGCCCAATCGCCATATGCAGGGAGATTTTGAAGGTTGGGATCTCTGCTGCTCAAACGACCTGTCCCCGTACTTGTATGCTCAAAGGTTGTGTGTACCTTTCCAGTTTTTGGATCAATCGCATCGATCAACGGCTGCACAAAACCCGTAAGCATCTTGGATAACTCACGATGATCCAAGAGAAGTTTTGCAACTAAAGCCTCGGGGCGATCCAGGCGACTTAGCTCTTCAAGTACGGTAACATCCGTGGAATATCCCGTCTTTGTCCTTTTGATCACGGGCAATCCCAGGTGCTCAAAGAGCAACCATCCTACCTGTTTCGGGGAATTTAGATTGACCTTTGAACCAGCGGCCATGTCAATGGAAGCATTGACGTCTTCTAAAGTCCTTTCAAGCTTTTCCTTAATTTTCCAAAGAAGATCGAGGTCCATGCGTATTCCGTGCATTTCCATCTTCGAGAGCACGAGCGATAGTGGCACATCTATTCGGTACATTAGTTCGAGTAGCTCGTGATCCATCTGTGCAGACAGCTTTTTACATATATCAAAAAGTGACAAAGCTTCCTCTTNCAGTCCCGCCTCGCTGTTTCTCGCCTCTTTTATCTTTTTTAAACCTTCTTTTGACGTTGACATGTCTGGATGCAGTAAGTAGTAAGCTATTTTCCCGTCCCAGACGTCGTCTGGAGCACAGGGTGACCGTTTTAAGGCTGTTGTTAATTCCTTGAAACCCCAAAGCAATAACCTTTGACCTTTTATCTTTTCCATCAATTTGTCGTAATCTTCAGATTCCCTTGTGTCGATCACGTATACCGAGCCGTCCTTTTTTGCCACAGCGCACTTTGTCATCTTAAAGCTTTGAGGGTACCGCCCTTCGGCCTCAAAAGACAAGGAAACGGTTTTATTTTCATCGTCATGTGCTTTGGTTAGTTGACTCGCCGTTTCGGATCTATCCACGATATCGGGGGTTTTTTTGATCCTCTCATCCTGGACCTTGAGCCCGAGCCTTTCTGGTATTTGCCTGAAACCCAATTTTTCGAATATATCGACTAAAGCCTTATCGTCTCGATGCCCATTTTGCTCGAATACCTTTGGATCTATTTCTAGCGTATCGCGCAGGCGAATAAGTTCTCTCCATTGAAATAACTCTTCTTTTTTCTCCTTCAAATTTGAAGTAATCCTGGGTGGCAATTCGTCCAAATACTCATAAATATTTTCTAAACTACCGTACTTTTGTATTAACGCCGACGCCCTCTTGGGTCCTATCCCAGGGATGCCTGGGATATTGTCCGCCTTGTCTCCAATAAGAGCCAGGTAATCTGGAAAAGATGAAGGGGGGAAGCCAAATTCCTCCTCAAAGGTCTTTTCGTCATAAATCTTAAACGTTGAGACTCCCTTTATGGGCCTCAACACCTTTGCGTTGGCCCTGACCAGCTGGAGCATATCCTTATCAGCTGTCAAGACCAAAATCTCCCCTTTATCCTTTAAAGAGCGCACACAAGAAGCAATGGCATCGTCAGCCTCTACGCCTTCTATCTCCACTACAGGGTAGCCGAAGTGCTTCATAAGCTCTTTAAGTATGGGTATTTGCGCTTTAAATTCCTCTGGTGCTGGCGGCCTTCCTTCTTTGTACTCTTCATATGCCTTGTGTCGAAAGGTCTCGCCCTTTGCATCAAAAAATATCACTACTCGATCTGGTTTTTCGTCGTTTATTACCTTAAGTAGCATATTTAAAAACCCCAGCACAGCGTTGGTAGGTGTCCCATCTGGCGCGTTTAGCTCGGGTAATGCGTAGTACGCCCTAAATGCCAAAGCATGCCCGTCCACCAAAAGAGTCCTTTCTCCGCTCAAAAGATGACACATCTCCTTTATAGTTTTGATACAATTGTAATACAAGTGATGCGCGACTACAAAAATAACTTCTAGCAAGTTTATTAAGTCGAACATGATTTAGNAGCAAGCTATCAGCATATTACATNAAATGCTCTTAATATCAGGAGGTATTAAAATATGACCGAAGAAGTTAGAGTTCGCTTTGCGCCAAGTCCGACGGGAAACCTTCACATCGGAGGTGCCCATACTGCGCTTTTTAACTGGCTTTGGGCCAGACACGAGGGTGGTAAATTTGTGCTTCGCATCGAGGATTCGGACAGAGAACGCTCCACCAAAGAATATGAGGAAAATATATATTCAGGTCTTGAATGGCTCGGCCTTCACTGGGACGAAGGGCCACAAATTGGTGGGCCATACGGTCCGTATCGTCAATCAGAAAGGTTGGACATATACCACAGTTACGCAGACAAGCTTTTAAACGAAGGATTGGCTTACCGTGAAGGTGAAGCCGTCATTTTCAGGGTCATGCCTGGAGAGGTCGTCTCCTTTGACGACATAGTTTACGGTCACATTGAGGTTAAAAGCGAGACATTAAAAGATATTGTACTCATAAAAAGCGATGGTACGCCGACCTATAATTACGCTGTAGTCATTGACGATTTCACTATGGCTATAACACACGTGATAAGAGGCGAAGATCATATCGCTAATACCCCAAAACAAATTTTGCTCTACAAAGCCTTGGGGATAAAACTGCCCGAATTTGCCCACCTTCCAATGATATTGGGAAAGGATAAAAAGAAGCTTTCTAAACGACACGGCGCTACCAGCGTGCTTGAATATAAGGAAATGGGCTTTTTGCCTGAAGCGCTTTTTAACTTCCTGGCCCTTTTGGGTTGGTCTCCCGGGGATAATCGTGAGATCTTTTCCGTAGAAGAGGCAATCAAATGGTTTGACATCAAAGACGTCAACAAACGCGCCTCTGTATTTGACATGGATAAATTACGCCACATCAACCAAGAACACATTAAGCGCATGGATCCCGAGAGGCGCTTAGAAGCGGTAAAACCTTTCTGGGTGGCCCTTGACCTTCCCATCGAAAAACATAGTCCGGAATACCTGGCAAAGGTCCTAGAAATAATGGACGGGAGAGGGCAAACCTTAAAGGAACTGGCAGAATATACAGACTACTTTTTAACCTTTGAACCAGTCAAGGAAAGGGTGGACTTTGAATACACAGAAAACGTCAGGGAAGTGCTTCGTCCCTTTTGCAATGATATGATAAAGCTCTCCCGATGGGACTCGAAGGCTTTGGAAGAATTTGCCAGGGAGTGGAGCGCGAACAAAAAAGTCCCTTTGAAAAAAATAGCCATGCCCTTGAGAATATTGCTAACCGGCACCAAGGTAAGCCCCGGTATATTTGAGGTTATAGAGCTACTGGGCAGGGAGGAAACTAAAAAAAGGCTCGCCCATTGGGGAATTTTGGGTTAATTAAACGGGACAAGGGGTGTTTCACACGTCCTTAAGACCCGAGCTTGAAAGGAACACACAAATTTCATGCTCGGGTCTTTCTTAATTTAGTCGCTAATTGCTTCCTGCAACCACTTGCTTCTTTCGATCGAAGGAGGATAACAAAAATTCGTCGCTCATCGATAAACACTGCACGGGACATATTTCGGTGCACTGGGCACAAAAACAACACCTATCGATATGCACCATTATTTTCTTTTCTTCAGCAATGTAGGATATTGCATTTGCGGGACATACTCGGATGCACAACCTGCATCCGATACACTTGCCCTTATCATATGATATTCTTCCCCTAAAACCTTCAGGCGTAGGCAGGGGCGTATTAATCTTCGCCTCCCCTGCTTCAACTTTCTTTAGAATTGCCGTCAAGTGATCTGGTATGCGCGCAAGCGGAAACAAGTTGGTGAAAGGCTTTTTAATAAACTGTTTTAAAATCATAAGAAACATCTTATTTATCAATTTATGTCCCCCCTAAAAAAGCATCACGTCAAGCGAGACGAGGATCATCCCCGCTAGCGCCAATCCTCCCATTTGAAACCAATAAAACTGGGAAGCCTGCCATATCTTAAACCTTCCGTACATGGTCCTCACGATAGTAATTGCCACAATCTGAACAAGTAAAACCTTTACCCAAAACCATAAAAAATCAATTACGACAAAATAGGCTCCGTTCAAACCGAGCAACTTTCCTAATGAAAACGGGAAAAATAAAGGTACCAACAGCGCAGACATAGCAAGGGATCTCAAGGCAAACGTGAGTTTGAAAAGCGCCAGATTTCTTCCTGAATATTCGGTCAATAACCCCTCTAAAATTTCGGTCTTTGCTTCGGCTATATCCATGGGAACCTTGCCCACCTCCGCCGGAATGACGCCCANCAGTGCCAATAGCAGGGCGAGTAAGCCCATGGCACCTACAAGACCAACGGTCTTCCATACGGGAACGGCGACAAAGGTCTCAAGGCTAAAGGGAGCCCCGGGAACTCCTTTTTTATACACCACCCATGCTAGAGTCAACACCACTAAAGCCAAAGGAAGTTCGTAACTCATCATCAAAACCATCTCTCGCTGAGAACCTACATTGGCGTAAGGAGAACCGCTGGCAAAACCTCCTACGACCATCATCACGGCAGATGCTGCCAGAAGGTAAAGGATTAATATCATGTCTCCGTTTCCCGCCAAAATGGGCGGTATAGAGCCGATTGGTATATAAAGGAAAATCACTAGCACTAGCACCATTGCCATCCATGGAGACGCCTGAAATACCGTCCTAACAGCCCTTCTCGGCACTATAGATTCCTTGCCCAGCAATTTTATTACATCGTAAAAGGGCTGCAGCAAAGGCGGGCCAAAACGCCTCTGCATCCTGGCATGCACGATCCTGTCAATACCTTCATATAAAAGCGCAATGATTATGACAAGACAAAATAGTGCAAATCCTGATATCACCCTTGCGAGTAATGAGTTCATCGATGCATCAGCCTCCTAGTCTTGTCGCGGCATAACTTAATGAGCTCTTCCTTGGTGGTCATAGTAGATGAGCCCTTTTCGTCCACAACTAGCATTCTTTCCATGCAAGAAATGCATGGGTCAATGCTGTTGATGATTAATGGCGCATCGGCAATTTCCTGGTCTTTAAACATGATGGGCCACGACATTGCATTCGCATAAGTCGGCGCCCTTACCTTCCACCATGTAATGTTCTCTTCTCCCTTGGTTAATTTGATGGCATGAGTATCATCGCCCCTGGGAGCCTCTATAGAAGATTGCCCCACGCCCTCAGCTTCCTTTAAAAGGCTAAGCAATTTTGCAGGCTTTGACTCGTGCATGATAGGTCCATCAGGCAATCCGTCCATACACTTTTTTACTATATCTAAGGACTGATAGACTTCCATAACCCTAACAAAAAACCTGTCAAAGACATCTCCATGAACTTTTCCTAAGTAATCCTGAGGAACGACAGGCTCCACTTCCAGGTCTTCGTACGCCTCATAGGGAGATGACCATCTCAAGTCCATGCGCAATCCGCTAGCCCTTGCAGTCGGGCCTACTGCGCAATATCTTATGGCGTTTTCTTNTGAAAGCACNCCTACATTTCTCATTCTTGCTTTCACGATCGGATCTTCGGTGACTACATTATAAAAGTACGAAAANTCACGGTTATAATAATCGAGCATCTCATTTATAGCTTTTGCAACCTTAGGAGTGATATCCCGGCGTACACCTCCTATAGTTCCTACCCCGTAATTCACTCTGTTTCCCGTCATGGCCTCCAATACGTCCATAACCTTTTCTCGAAGCAACATGCCCAGATTAAAGGCCGAGTCATACCCGAGGGTGTAACAGGCCACACCCGCCCACAGGATGTGGGAATGAATACGCTCAAGCTCGAGCAGGATTGTCCGTATATATTTTGCTCTGGGCGGCACGGGGATACCCGTAGCATCTTCCACTACGCGCACGAAGGAGACTATATGGGCAAAAGAACAAATCCCGCAAATCCTTTCAGCTAAGTAGATCACCTGAATGGGATTTCTTTCTCTTGCCATGTATTCTATTCCCCTGTGTATGGCGCCAGGTCTTATGCGTACGTCGACTATCCTTTCACCGTCCACCTGCAACCACGCGGTGATGGGCTCCTTCAAGCCGACGTGTACAGGGCCAATAGGAATGGTATAAGTCTTATTTTCCTCAGCCATTGTTCATCACCCTTCTAAGAAAGTTCCCTTATGTGTCTCGAAGAAAGCCCCGACTCATCGCGTCGCCATGGGTGAACTTTCTCATCCCAATCTTCGGGCAAAAAAACCAGTGATCGATCTGGTAAGCTTTCGAAAAACACGCCCAACATCTCGTGCATTTCTCGCTCGCTATATTCTATTCCCGGAATGCGATCGTAAAGGGAAGGCACTGAAAGTTCATTTTTCGGCACTAATACCGAGACGACGACGCCAAGTCTTTTGCCGCGCCCAGCGCTTGAAAATAAAGAAAAATGATAATTTAGCAAAATGCAATCTCCTACATCATCACCCGAGATAACGTGAAATATGGGAAAGTCAAATTCAGAAAGAAGATCGACCAACTCGATGAGGGCGTCTTTGCTGCAAGAGATCCAAAGGTCATGGAAGGCCACTNTTTCCTCCTTGCCGGCAGTTCTGNCTCTTATTTCTATATTTTTAATTTTATTTCCTAATTTTTCTTCCAAAAAGGATTTTAGCTCCTCCGCTGGTCTGGCTTCAAAGTTTAGCATTGCCTTATACATTGCCACCGCCTCCCGACTCAAGAAGCTCTTTTCTTTTTTCCTCGAGCTTAACGATCGCCTTGGTCACTCCATCTATGATGGCTTCGGGCCTGGGAGGGCATCCGTGAACATATACATCTACTGGAAGTATGTTATCCACTGGTCCATCCAAATTGTATGATTTATAAAATACGTCACCAGAGGCACCGCAGTTGCCTACGACTACGACGACCTTCGGACCAGGTATTTGAGCGTAAATGCGGCGCAACCGATCAGTCATATATTTCGTAACTGGACCAGTCACAAGGAGCGCATCGGCATGCCTTGGAGATCCCACCAACTTCATTCCGAAGCGTTCTATGTCATACCGCGGCGTAAGCAGAGCCACTATTTCAATATCACAGCCATTACAGGATCCACTGTTGCAGTGAAAAGCCCATATTGACTTTGGTAAAATTCCAAGCTCTTTTTTTATGTCCATCTTAAACATAACACGATCCTCCTACAAAAGAATCAAAAGCGAAATGATAGCAGCCGTGACGATGAGAAAGCCCATATAGTCGGAAAGGATGCCCGTATGAAGATTTACCAGTACTTCATAAAAACTGGCAAGGGCTTTTGTAAATCCCCAGTAAGACGAACTGGCTGGGACAGCCAGATCCTCTCCATCTTGCGGAACTGGATTACCACCGTAAAACACTTCGTCTTGATATGTACCCTTTTCGTAATCGCTCCTGCCCGTAAAGCGAATGAATAAAACTACCAACGCCCCAATGGCAAAAAACATTATCCAGGCATAGACGTTCCAATAACCAAAACCTGTGTATAGGGTCCCAATCGTCATCACAATCCACTCCCCATTACCGCCTGAATGTAGCTGGCCTGATTGACCAAATCACGAGCAGCTGGTTCGATCAAATTAGATAACGCCCAATTTGGCATCAAGCTCAACCCCAAGATCATCAAACACAAAACNGACATGCCTACGATCATGGTTAGAGGAACTTCCCTAGTAGAAGCCAGTTCCTCCCTTGATGGACCCAAAAACCCCGATTGAAAAACCTTCACGAATGAAGCAAGCGTGAGTATGGATGTAACCATCGCCACTACGGCTAAAAAGGGATGAACGACAAAGGACGATTCGTATATCAAAAGCTTCGACACAAACCCGTTGAACGGAGGCAAACCTGCAATTGCTGCGGCTGCCACGGCAAACATCATCGTCGTATAGGGCATATTTCTGGATATACCGCCCAGCTTATCGAGCTCTGTCGTACCCGTAGCGTAAAAAAGCGATCCCGCCGTCAAAAATAACAAGCCCTTGTACATGGCATTGTTTATAATATGAAAAATGCCACCCTTCATCGCTGTAAAGCCATATTCACTCATCGCTTGCGGACTTGATAGCGCTAGCAAACCTAAGCCGATCCCCATAAGCATGTAACCCGTCTGAGAAATGCAATGGTAAGCCATCAATCGCTTGGCTTCCTTTTGAATCACGGCCATAATTACGCCTATGAACATGGAAAGTAAGCCAAAAACTATGATAATCCACGCAAGAACAGACCCTTGAAACGCCTGTCCATACACGGAAAAAGCAATTCTAAACATGCCATAAAGCGAAGCTTGTCCCACAACAACAAGAAAGCAAGAAACTCCAGCAGGCGCCTGACCGTACGCATCTGGCTCCCACATATGCAATGGAACAGCCCCGCATTTCATTGCCATAGAAGTTATGAAAAGTACTAGCGCTACTTTTTCAAGAAAACCAACTTGCATGTTTTTGGCAACAGCAGCCATGTTAAGCGTTCCGTAGATGCCGTAAAGGATGCCCACCCCAATCAAGAACAAAAGTGCGACAAAAATTGATAAGACAGCATATTTAAAACTAGCCTCTACCGCCTCAGGTGAATCTCTCCAAAAGGCGATCAGCCCAAATGACGCCACTGAAGCTATTTCCAGAAAGACAAAAAAGTTAAAGAGGTCTCCAGTCGCCTCAAGGCCAAGCATTCCAGTAAAAAGGAGGAAGAATAGGGCTACAAACTTATTGCCATCGTGTACGCGATCTAAAAATCTTATTGAAAATAAACCGCTCGCCAAGGTAGCCAAAGAACCTGTTAAAATCATAAAAGCCCCAAAGGCGTCAACCTCCATGATAATGCGTATGGGCAATGCCATACCCGAAGGTAAGGTCAAATTCCATTTTTCCCCACCCATAACATATACCATAGTTCCNGATATCCCGACTCGTCTCCACAAAAGGAAGGCTAACACGGTGGTTGCCACCAAAATAAAGGTAAACCACAAATTGCGCAGTATCGGCTTCACCATTAGCAACGCCACAAAAGCTCCTAACAATGGCACGGAAAGGACCAAGGCGGGAAGATGTACCTGCCAGCTCATCCCCTTAGCCTCCTTATCTCATAGACATCTAAAGTTTCGTANTGCTTGTATAAAAGCATGATCAAGGNCAACAAAAGCGCCGTAGTAGCTAAACCAATTACGATCGCGGTAAGCGTTAATGCCTGNGGAGTAGGTAAAACCATTTTCTTAAAATCACCGGCCAAGGTGTAAACNGGAATGGAGCCTCCAGTCCTATAGCCTAAAACTATAAGAAAAAGGTTTGTAGAGGATTCTACTACGCTCACAGCAATCGCTATTTTTATGATATTGCGCTTAAATAACACTCCATATAACCCTATGACGAACAATGCGCCGACTGCAATCATGGGCATATTATTTATCATCTTCGCTTCCCTCCTTGCCACCTTCCATCACATAACGCATGCCTAAGAACATGAATATGATTATCGTTGACAAACCGCCAACGACCTCAAGACCCACAGCCATATTTGCCAAAGCAATCGTTCCTGAGCTGTTCAAAATACCTGCGTTAGGACCTATGGTAACAGGAGAGCCGAATAGTCCGCCTTTTAACGCCAAAAAATTGTACAAAAAAGTTGTGGATAGGCCTAAAAATCCAATACCTACAAAAGTAATTAGCCCAAGGCCTTCGAAGGCAGTGAAGATATCCATTTTTACCCATTCAAAAAAGCGCTTTCCGCCATGGGCAACTAACAGAAGAGCAATAAAGGTAGCAACTATGGCACCGCCCTGAAATCCTCCACCTGGAGATAAATGTCCATGAATGATCACATAAGCTCCAAAGATTGCCACAAACCAAGCAAAAATATTGCATATAGTTCTGACGACTATCGATAAAGGTTTCATAGTGTCTACTCCTCCTTTCGGAAGAGCGCAGCGACGGACATTACAGCAGTAAAAAGCACTGCAGCCTCTCCCAAGGTGTCAAAACCACGGTAATCAAAGACTATCGATGTTACCACGTTATTGGCCGCACGCTCGCTTTGCGCGTTGGCTATAAAGTAATCATCCATGGCAGGTTCTCTTGGTTCGCCAAAGGGATGAATATCATATAACCCTTGACACAAAATTCCCACGAAGACCACGAAAAAGATTAAATAAATTATCCTAGGACCTTTCATCTTTATCGTTCCCCTTCCTGCGCCAGCGGGATGACTGGCAAGCTCTAAGGGCCATTATATAGATGGCCGTGGTCAACCCAGCTCCGATGGCAGCTTCCGCAATGGCTACATCAGGCGCTTGCAAGATATAAAACTCCAACGAAATGAGCAGGCTCATTGCGCACAAAGAGATCACGGAATTCAGCAAATTATCGAACCAAATTGCAAAAAAAGCGGATATCATAATCGCCAACAGTATAGCAATATGAGCTATGTCCATCATGATCAATTCTCACCCGCCTCTTTTTCCGCCAACTTGTCGACTATCCCCAAAGGTTTAACGCCACTTCTATGTGCGGCACGCGCTATAGCATGTGCGCCTGTAGGATTTGTAATCAGGAGCGCAAATATTGCGATTACGACATGAATGGTAAAGGTTATAAACCTCGGCTCACCTGTTGTTACGTATTTGGATATTGCGTAAACCACTACTGACGCCGAAGTAAAGATGGAACCAAATGTAGTACATTTTGTCGTTCCGTGAAGACGGGTATATACATCTGGGAACCTGTACAAGGCTATAGTTCCTAGCACATTAAAGGTTAATCCTATTCCTAAAAACAGCTTTATCAAAATCGCTACCGTTAATCCGTTCAACTTAAAAACCTCCCTCGACGTGACGTGCGATGAACAAGGTGCCAACGAAAGACAATGCAGCATACACGATCGCAATATCCACCATGACGATGGAGTCAAATATAGCGCCGAGGATTATCATTGCTGCGACCACCAAGGTGTTAATCGTATCCAAAGCCACAACTCTATCCGGAATGGTAGGCCCCATTATCAAGCGCCCGGTAACGGCGAGAATTGCCATGCCAAGTATTAAAAATACAAGTACAAAAGCACTCATAGTTCCACCACCTTCTTAGCCCAATCCTCAAAGGAACCGTAAACATCTCTACCGCTTGGCTCGACATATGTTATGTTGATCCAATGAATGTAGTAAGTGCCATTATCCTCATCGACATCAACAGTCAAGGTACCCGGGGTCAGCGTAATGGAGTTAGCCAACATAGTAATTGCGTAGGCATTTCTCAAGGAAGTTTGCACACGCACGATGCCGGGGTTAATTTTCCCCGTTATGACCCTATAGGCAACATCAAGGTTTGCTTTAGTCATTCCCCATAGAAAGGGGCCAAAAATAAAAGCAATCAGCTTTATCC
>JGI24709J26583_10001872_pt1 | contig 17667 bp, 17 predicted proteins | sample BioPla2DNA1_FD_26583 | JGI IMG/M metagenome (IMG submission 26583) | reverse complement strand
TTTTCAACTCCATAGGTATAGAGCTTAGGATCTGTAATTTGATAAAAAACTACTGTATCGATCTTCATGGTGACATTATCCTTGGTAATTACTGGCTGTGGCGGAAAATCTACCACTTGTTCCTTTAAAAGCACTTTCTTTGCCACCTTATCAATAAGTGGTGCTTTCATATGGATACCCACATCCCATGTTGCCTGATATCCCCCTAGCCGCTCTACTATGTAAGCATGAGCTTGAGGTACGATTTTGACACAAGAAGCTAGAATAAGTAAAACTAAGATTCCAAAAACAATAAGAATAATTGCTACTGTATCCATTTATAAATCCTCCTTTATATTATACTTACAATTAATTTAACACCTGATATACCTTCTACCTTTACCTTGGTACCCTTTTCAATAACATTTCCATCCAAGGATCTGGCAGACCACTCTTGCCCATCTACAATCACCTGGCCAGTTGCATTCATATTGTCTATCGTTATAGTAACCATAGCCTCTTTACCAATAACACCCTGATAATTGGTTTTGGTTCTTTTGGGATTAAAATGTTTTATTACCAATGGTCTTGTAAAATATAAGAGTGCGAAGGATACTAATAAGAATAAAATTATCTCTAAAATTATATTATCAACAAATAATGATACAATAAATGCAACCAAGGCTCCCCCTGCGAACCATATGGTAGTCAAACCCAATGTAATAATCTCTATTAATATCAATACCGCAAGAACAATTAGCCAGTAAATTGAATACATCATAGTAATTTCCCCTTTCTTAATCGGTTACTATTATTTTACTGTAATTACACGAATTATACAATAGCCACAAAAGGATTCTAATTATCTTTTAATCTAATTTAATCTATGTCTAAGTTTCTATTTCATTCATGATCAAATGAAGGGATAGAAAAAGAAAATCCTCATAATGGTTTTGAATCTAGTCAAAAACATCATGAGGATTATATGTAGGTGTTTCAATCATTTACCTATAGAAGAGACATTGCTTACAATTGTTGTACTTGTTGTTCCATCATTCCCAACTGAATTGTTAGATTACCATTTCTACATCTTAATTCGTCAAGGAATTCTTTTTCCGATACATTATCTTTCATAATAATATGATAAGTTATTTCATACAATGTTCCAAGATTGGTTGTCTTTACCCTCTGAATTTCACTTCTTTTAAGATATTTATCGAAGATATCGTCAAAAGCGGTTTGATAATTCATATCTTCTGGTATAACCACCTTGAGTCTTTTTTCCACTTGCCTAGTAAAGCCAAAATTTGTTTTTTTAATCAATAAGATCACCAAGCAAAAGATAATTGTTATAATTGCTGCAAAGGTAATATAGCCTAGTCCTGTTGTAAGTCCAATTGCCATCGATAAAAATACTAAGGAGATGTCCTTGGAGTCACCAGGTAAACTTCGATACCGTATCAAAGTAAATACACCAGCGATGGAAAAGGCTCGTGCCACATTGCTTCCTACCAATAGAATAACAACCGAAACTAAGGCTGGTAAGATCACCAAGCTTAAAATAAAGTTGGGAGAACGATCTTTATGGGTTGTTATTAGTATGTATACAAGGCTAACTACCAATCCTAAAAGTAAGGATGCGATAATACAAATCAAGGTACTCTTAATATCCATGGATACATCCGTCACCGGAACAGCATTATTATTAAAAATTGTTTCAAACATAATTGCCCTCCTAAGCATAGATACATTTATCGTTTGTTATATTTTCAAGTTTACTAGCTTCCAAAATCATTTGTTTATATTCATTTCCATATTTGGAATAGCTGGTCGGGTAGATCTTATGTTCTGACAACATTTTAGCAAACCATATGGGTACCGCTTGCTCTGCTTTGGCTTCCATGATCCATAGTTTGGGATCCAAAAGTACTTCTCCGTAATTTCCAATATCCAATCCGATATCATAGCGCCTAGTTCTAATATTGGTATCAAAGGTGACTCGAAAACTTCTGTCATCCTTACCAAACAAGGCCATTCTATCATAAGAAAGAAAAAGAGCTGGTTCTAAAGAATACCTTTGTACAATATAATCAATCTCATTGAGCACTTGTCCATTCATATAAGACTTAAGAGCTGGCTTTTCTTTGGTTCTGATATATTGATAGGCATCTTTTAACTTTATCTTGGTTCTTCTTTTATTTACAAATCCTTTGAATTTCTTTTTAATTTCAAGATAAACAAGATCATTCTCCTTAACTACTCCATAACTTCTGAGTCTGACTTTTTCCTTATATACCGGTTTTTCAATGGATTTACGAATCAAATCATTGTTAGGAGAATCATAATAAATATTACAAATGGTATACAAATCCCCATTTCTACTATGTTCATCTACATGCATAAATTCTTCTAAAATCGGAGTAATCTTTCGATACATAGCATCGGATATTAAGTACTTTTTTTCATGTCTGTTAAACACTTCAATAGCCAACTACAGCAGCCCCTTTATAATATTCTCAAGAACGACAATTCTAAAGTAAACGATTTACTAATTCAGTCTGCCTAAAATAATGCAACTACATCCAGTATACCATATTTCGATATTATATGATATATTATTTGGAATTCTTTTCATTTTTCCTTCTCTGTCTTGCTGCTTCGTACATGAATATGGCTGCCGCTATGGCTGCATTCAAGGATTCCACCTTGCCAGCCATGGGTATTCGTACTAAAACATCGGCCATAGATGCTGTTTCATCGGTTAAACCATTGGCCTCATTTCCAATTAATATGGCACATTTGTTTTTAAAAGTATCTTCTGTATCATAGTCCTTCCCAGATAAGTGGGCAGCATATATGGGAATTCCATGTTTTTTTACTTGTTTCAATAAGTCCGAAAGATTCTCTGTTTGATAAAAAGGAACCCGAAAAATAGAGCCCATGGTAGAACGAATTGTCTTAGGATTAAAGAGATCGACACAGGATTGATTTAATATAATTCCTGTAATCCCAGCTCCTTCTGCCGTTCGAATCATGGTCCCCAAATTACCGGGATCCCTAATGTCCTCTAATATTAATAAGCATGGATTTGGTGCTTGAAGCATGGATGACAAGGAATAAGTAGGATTTTGAACAATCCCCATGATTCCTTGAGGGGTTTTTGTATCTGAAATCTCTTTAAATAAAGAATCCGATACTACTTCATAATCAAAACCTTGGAAATAGGTCGGCTCTTCCTTAAGGATTTCCTGATAAAAACTTTCTGAAGCATAAGCCTTTTTTAAAATGTTTAAAGCTTTCGCTTCTTCAAACATTTTTACCCCTTCTATTACAAAAACACCCTGCTCCTTCCTAGCCTTCGCTTTTTTCTGTAGTAATGCTAAGTTTTTAATTTGAGGATTGCTTGTGCTGCTTAGCATACTTTTTTCTTTCATGATATCATTCCTCTTTGCTAGAAATGGATTACAAGCGTAAAAGCCTTGGTCGTAGCCGACCAGGCCTTTAAACTTCTTCATTCATATTTGCTAGTTTTGCTGCTTGATCAGCGGCAATTAAACTGTCGATTAGTTCATGTAAATTACCATTCATAACCTCATCTAATTGGTGTAGGGTCAATTTAATTCTATGATCGGTTACTCTTCCTTGAGGGAAGTTATAGGTTCTAATTTTTTCTGAACGATCACCGGTACCGATTTGACTTTTTCTTGCAGCTGCTTCCGCACTTTGGGCTTTCTGCATTTCTAATTCATATAATCTGGAACGTAAAATCTTAAGTGCCTTTTCCTTGTTTTTTAGCTGAGATTTTTCATCCTGACAGGATACTACAATCCCAGTAGGAATATGGGTTAGGCGAACTGCAGAGTCTGTGGTATTAACACATTGTCCACCATTTCCGGAAGCACGGAATACGTCAAATTTACAGTCATTCATATCCAATTCCACATCGACTTCTTCTGCTTCAGGCATAATTGCCACTGTTGCCGTTGAAGTATGGATTCTTCCGCCTGATTCTGTAACGGGAACTCTTTGTACCCGGTGCACACCACTTTCGTATTTTAATTTCGAATAAGCGCCTTTTCCGTTAATCATAAAAATAACTTCTTTAAAACCGCCGATTCCATTTTCATTTACGTTCATCATTTCGGCTTTCCAACGATTTTGCTCTGCATACATTACATACATACGATAGAGTTCGGCAGCAAATAGGGCTGCTTCGTCTCCACCAGCACCGCCTCTTATTTCAACAATAACGTTCTTGTCATCATTGGGATCCTTAGGAAGCAATAATATCTTTAATTCCTCTTCAATCTTTTCCAATTTTTGCTTGCTCTCATTTAACTCTTCTTTGGCAAGCTCACGAATTTCTTCGTCACTTTCCTCTTCCAGCATTGCTAGACTATCCTCAATGGTAGTCTGAGTCTTCTTGTATTCTTTATATTTTTCAACTACATCGGTAATGTCAGATTGCTCTTTCATTAGCTTCCGATAACGATTTTGATCATTTACAACACTGGGATCCATTAATTCATTTTCTATTTCCTGATACCTTAGTAACAGATCCTCTAACTTATCAAACATTGATCGATTCCTCCATCTTAAATAGGTCTTTTTCCAACTACAATCCTATCGTTTCCGCTTAAATCCTTGATTACTCTAATATCACACAAGCCCGCCCCCGAAAGAATCTCCCTAACTTGCTTCCCCTGGTCGTGACCAATTTCATAAAAAATGTATCCTCCCTTGTTTAGATGGTTCAACATGGCCCAGGTGATTTTGCGATAAAATATCAAACCATCCTCACTACCATCCAAGGCAGTTCGAGGTTCATGATACTGCACCTCAGGCATCAATTGCTCTATCATCTGTGTAGGGATATAAGGGGGATTGGATACTATGATATCAAAGCTTCCTTCTACTTTTTCAAACAAATCACTCTGTAACCATGTGACATCCACCCCATGTGTAAGAGCATTTTTTTTTGCAATATTTAAGGCTGGATCCGATATGTCGACCCCAACTGCCTTTGTTAAGTTACCTAGTTTCGCTAGACTGATAATAATGCAGCCTGATCCGGTACACATATCCAGTACACTCTTATTATTGCACACCTTCAGTACTTCTTCTACCAAGCATTCTGTGTCCTGTCTTGGTATGAGTACATCTTCCGTTACATGAAATTCCAGTCCCATAAATTCCTGGGTTCCAGTGATATGCTGAAGAGGTACATGAGTCGCTCTTTTGTGTATATAATCCATATACTTTAATTGAACTGGCTCAGGAGCAAATTCCTCAGCATGCATCAAGTAACTCACCCTGTCAAACCCAGTTACATAGGCAAGCAGATACCATGCATCCACATCGGCATCTGCTATCTTGTTCTGCTCTAATATTTTCTTGGCAGAATTCATTAATTCCCTATATCTTTTCATTGTACTCCTTAGCTTCGATTCAAGTACTCAATCATCAGTAACTATTATAAGATATTAAAACATAACTATTTACTTACTATATTAATAATTTTTCTTATAAATTATCATTCATTTTCTATTTTCAAAAATTCAAGAGCCTTCTAAATGTCTAAATACTTATCCAGAGCCTTTAAGATGTCGTCATCTTCCTCATCCGCTGGCTCATCCGAAGGGTCTATTGTAGCATGTCCTAGCTGCTTTTCAGTATGAACTTTTTCACGGAAATTTTTCTTAATTTTTTCCTCTTTAATTCCCGGGGCTTTCATCTCTTGATCATTTAAAAAACCCTTCCAATCAAATACGGTTTCAACAGATTGTATAGCCACCTCTATCATAGCATCATCTGGTTCTCTAGTGGTTAGACCTTGTAACCATAAACCAGGCTTACTTAATATATGAACCAGTTTACTTTCACTTTTCCCTGCTAGACGAATGAACTCATAGGATACCCCTGCGATTACAGGAACCAATAAAACTCGAGACAAGATGCGTAACCATAAATTCTGAGTTGGTATCAGCATGAAAAAAGCCAAACTGATCAACATTACCAATAACATGAAACTGGTACCACAACGTTTGTGTTGCTTCGATTGCCATTTCACATTTTCNACTGTNANTTCAAATCCATTTTCCAGACAATTAATTGTCTTATGTTCTGCTCCGTGATACATAAATACTCGTTTTATTTCAGGCATTAAGGATGCCGCAAAAACATAACCAATAAATATAACTAATCGTAAGACACCTTCTAATAGGGTGTTTACAAATTTATTTTTTATTAAATTTGACAATAATCCAGAAACGAGTACTGGTAGAATCATAAAAAGTGTAACTGATAATCCTATGGATAGCACAACAGCTGCCACCATTAAGAGGGCATCGCTCTTGTCCGTCTTTTTTAGCTCATCCTTTTCTTTTGTCCGATNTGTATCCGTATTGGTGTCTTCTACATTGTCTGCAATGGATATTTCTTCTATTACNAAATCCTTATCCTCAGTCTTTTTTCCTTTGGATTTCCCACTTTTCTTCTCTTTTGTAATCTCTTCCTCTTCTTCAATAAAACTGGAAGAAAAGTTAATTACTTTGATTCCTACAAGCAAAGAATCAACAAAGGCAAGCATACCTCTAAAAATAGGTAGCTTAAATAGTCTTACCTTATCAGAAAAATCCTTATGCGTATTCTTTTCAACTACAATTTCATTGTTTGGCTTGCGTACTGCAACGGCATATTGATCTTTATTTTTCATCATTACGCCTTCAATAACAGCCATTCCCCCTATACCTGAAGGTTTCATCTGGACACCAAACCTTTCCATGTCTGCTGTTTTGGCAGAACATTTTTATTCAATGATAACTTGTTTCTTTATTTAAAAATAGGCTGAGGAAGTGAACCTCAACCCGATTTTTAACGCTTATAGTTTTATTATCTATTAGTTTTGATTTAAACCATATCTGCGGTTAAACTTATCAATTGCTCCACGGGCTGCAACTGTCTTCTGCTGGCCAGTATAGAACGAATGACACTTAGAACAAACTTCTACGTGAATATCTTCCTTAGTAGAACCTGTTACAAATGTATTACCACAGTTACATTCAACCTTTGCCTGATAATAACGTGGATGGATTCCTTCTTTCATGATTTCACCTCTTTATGAATAATTAGTACATATTATATTTCATATAATAAACAATACTTATAAAAAGCTTTTAAATTATAACATAGGTTAATGATGATTGCAAGAGTTAAAAGACAATTTTAGTCTTTTTTATGATTTCAACGAACTCAGTATTGTTCTTTGTTTTAAGAAAAATGTCAATGATTCTCTCCAATGCTTCCTCGGATTTCATGCCACCCAAAGCCTTTCGCATTAAAAAAGTAGCTTCTAATTCCGGTTGGGTTAGGAGCAAATCTTCTCTCCTTGTACTGGATCTCGGAAGGTCAATGGCAGGAAAGATTCTCTTTTCTGACAAACTACGATCTAGAACAAGTTCCATATTTCCTGTTCCTTTAAATTCTTCAAAGACCACATCGTCCATTCTACTACCGGTATCTACTAAAGCAGTCGCTAAAATTGTTAGACTGCCCCCTTCACGCATATTTCGCGCAGCACCGAAAAATTTCTTTGGCATATGGAGGGCTGCTGGATCAAGACCACCAGAAAGAGTTCTACCACTGGGTTGAACGGTCAAGTTATATGCCCTTGCCAACCTAGTAATACTATCCAACAAAATAATGACATCCTGACGATGCTCCACAAGACGTTTTGCTCGTTCAATGACCATTTCCGAAACCCTTTTATGATTTTCCGGAAGCTCATCAAAGGTTGAGTAGATTACTTCAACATTTTTACCCTCTATGGATTCTTTGATATCAGTTACTTCCTCAGGTCTTTCGTCAATCAACAAAATAATTAAATGCATTTCAGGGTGATTCGTAGTGATAGCCTTAGCAATCTGTTTCAGAAGGGTTGTCTTTCCTGTTTTTGGTTGGGAAACAATCATCCCCCTTTGTCCCTTACCAATGGGAGATATCAAATCAACCATACGCATGGCTATACCTGATCTTGGCGTTTCCAGATGAATTCTATGATTAGGAAATATGGGAGTTAGATCTTCGAATCTTTTACGTTTAGATGCTTCGTTTGGATGGAATCCATTGACGGATTTAACATAGAGCAATGCACTGAATTTTTCATTCTGACTTTTAATTCTTGTGTTTCCAGATACAATATCGCCTGTTTTTAAGTTAAATCTTCGAATCTGTGCAGGGGATACATATACATCATTTTCACCAGGTAGATAATTATCGCAACGAATAAATCCATAACCATCCGGCAATACCTCTAAAATACCTTCCTTTGTCTCTCCACTATCTAACGCTTCGATATCACTGTGTATACCCGCCTGCTTACGTTCCTCTCTTTGACTTTGTTCACCTTGACTTTGTTCCTCATGAGCCTGTTCCATGTTTTCATTCTGAACTTGCTTATCATTCTCTCCTTGATTCGCCTGCCTTGGTCTAAGAACTCTATGCCTGACAACTGGGGATGCTTCCTCTCTCTCGGAATTCCCTTCGATCACTGGTTCAGACTGTTCCATTGCCTTCTCTTTTTCTGTGCTTGCTTGCACTTCACTATTAAAATCGGCATCTGCTTTTATAATTGCTTCAATTAATTGACTTTTCTTGTAAGTAGTTATGTTTTTAATGCCTCTCTCCTTGGCCAATGCTCTTAGATTGGCAAGCGTCATAGAATCATATTTGCTTTCCATTGATTCAGCTCCTTTTACCTCAGTATTAAATTCTAATTGGATTGGATTGTTCGAAAGATGTGTGATAGACAATATTATGTGAAGAAGGATGTAATATAAGTGACTATCCATTTATTCATAGTATATTATACACCAATCTATTCGGAAAGAAAAGGTTTTTCTTTCATTCCATACGAAATCACACTTTTGTTTCCACTTGATTTACATATTTCTTAGTGTTATGATTAATTTTGAACTATTTTCCATTATAAAAAGTAAGTTTCCAATATTACTAAGATAAACTAGACAGACAGGATGATTCATATGGATATTTATAAAAAAGCCCTTCAGATGCACGAAGAATGGCAGGGCAAATTAGAAATTGTTTCAAAATGTAAGGTATCCTCCAGGGAAGATCTAGCCATCGCTTATACTCCAGGGGTTGCACAACCTTGTATGGAGATTGCCAAGGATAAGAAGGCTGCCTATCGCTATACCATGAAATCCAATACGGTAGCCGTGATTTCCGACGGAAGCGCTGTGCTGGGTTTGGGTAATATTGGCCCCTATGGAGCAATGCCTGTGATGGAAGGAAAAGCTGTCCTTTTTAAAGAATTCGCTGGTGTAAATGCTATTCCTATCTGTCTTGATACCCAAGATACCGAGGAGATAATTCAAACCATTCTTCATATTGCTCCTGCCTTTGGTGGTATTAATCTGGAAGATATCTGTGCTCCCAAATGCTTTGAAATCGAAGAGAAATTGCAAGAACTCCTAGATATACCTGTTTTCCATGACGATCAACATGGTACCGCAATCGTTGTTTTAGCAGGGGTCATTAATGCCCTTAAGGTAACCGAAAAATCCAAAGAAAACTGCTCTATCGTAGTTAATGGTGCTGGTGCTGCCGGAATAGCCATAACTAAACTACTATACTCTTATGGATTTAAAAACATTACCTTATGTGATATTCATGGAATTTTATACAAAGACAGTAAAAATCTTAATTGGATGCAGGAGAAAATCCTTCAAATAACCAATCCCGAACAAAGAAAGGGAAACCTGGCAGAGGCCTTAAAAGGTGCTGATATGTTGATTGGAGTATCTGCCCCTAATATTGTAACAAAGGAAATGGTAGCCTCCATGAACAAAAATTCTATTGTTTTTGCCATGGCCAATCCTGTTCCAGAAATTATGCCTAATCTAGCCAAAGAAGCAGGTGCCAAAGTGGTTGCAACTGGTCGATCCGATTTTCCAAACCAAGTAAATAATGTTCTGGCCTTTCCCGGAATCTTTAAAGGTGCCTTAGAAGGTCGAGCAAGGGCGATTACGGAAGAAATGAAGCTGGCTGCCGCTATTGCCATAGCTGGTTTGGTAGAGGAAGATCAGTTAAATGAAGACTATATTATACCCCAGCCCTTTGACCAGCGAGTAGTAGATATGGTCAGCAAAGCCGTACAGGAACATATCATCCATAGAAACTAAGGAGGAACTATGCCTAATTATAACCCATGTTTTTGGAATCAAAAACGGTATCACTCCTTAGACTACGAGTTAAAAAGGTTATTTGGACATAAGGTATATAAACTTTCATTAAATGGAGGGATGTCTTGTCCAAACCGAGATGGTACCCTTGATACTAGGGGATGTATTTTTTGCAGTAGTGGTGGATCTGGTGATTTTGCTAGCTCCCCAGATAGCTCTATAACAGATCAGATTGAAGCAGCAAAACAACTGGTCAAGCTTAAGCTTCCTAGGAATGAAGAAGTAAAATATATTGCATATTTTCAAGCTTACACCAATACTCATGCTTCTATCGATTATCTTAGGAAAATTTTCATGGAAGCCATAAATCATCCCGATATCCTAATTTTATCCATTGCAACTAGACCCGATTGTCTGAGCAAGGAAGTTCTTGAGCTTTTAGATGATTTAAATAAAATCAAACCCCTTTGGATAGAGCTTGGTCTCCAAACCATCCATGAAAGAACAGCTCAATTTATACGCCGTGGATATTCCCTAGCCACCTTTGATGAGGCGGTAAAAAATCTCCACCAGAGAAAGATCACCATAATCGTACACACCATACTTGGTTTACCTGGCGAATCCAAAAAAGACATCCTAGAATCCATCTCCTATCTGGGAAAACAGAAGGTTCAAGGAATAAAGCTTCAACTTTTACACATATTAAAGGGAACTGATTTGGGAGTTCTATATGAAGAAGGAAAAATAGATCATGTCTTAGACTTTGAAGAATATGTGGATCTTGTAATCGCCTGTCTTGAGCACTTACCCAAGGAAATGGTGATTCATCGCATTTCAGGAGACGGTCCAAAAAAATTATTACTGGCTCCCCTATGGAGTGGACATAAAAAAATGGTCTTAAATCGAATTCATCAGAGGATGAAAGAGCTAGATACCTGGCAGGGACGATTATATGATTTTACCTAGGATAAAGAAACTAATGAAACAAATTGATTCTAGCAGATAAGGAGGAATATTATGCAGTCCGATACCTTCATGTTATATAAGTTAATGATTTTATATATGTTAAATAAGGTCAAGTTTCCCTTGACCAATGCTCAATTAACTTCATTTATCTTGGAGAAGGAATATACAAATTATTTCAATATACAACAGGCAATATCGGAACTTATTGATGATTCCTTCATTGCTGTAAAAACCATTCGCAATAGTTCTTTATATCGAATAACAGAAAGCGGAAAAGAGACCTTGCTATTTTTTGATAATATGATATCGGCAGGTATAAAAGAGGATATCGACTTGTATTTACAGGAAAATAAATACGACTTGCAGCAAGAAGTTTCTACCCCGGCTCAGTACTTCCAAATAAAAAAAGGGGAATACTCTGTTCATATGAAAGTAATTGAACAAGATACCCCTATTATTGAACTCAATCTCATTGTACCTACTGAGGACGAAGCCTCCCTAATGTGTAACAATTGGAAGGAAAAAAGCTCTGATATTTATTCTTATTTAATGGCATCCTTACTGGATGACAAATTATAAATCACATATTTCCACAATAGATTCCCATATTTCATCCCTACCCTGCTTGGTTGTGGCGGAAAATGGGAATATTTTTGTGCCCGGTACTACATTCAATTCATCCCGAATCATTTTTATATGCTTGTCCTTTTGACTTCGTTTAATTTTATCCAATTTGGTAGCTATAATGATTGGTTGGAATCCATGGTAGACAATCCAATCATACATATTTTTGTCATTTTCAGATGGTTTATGCCGGATATCCACCAAGAGGAAAACAGCTTTTAACTGTTTTGATGTTTTCAAATATTTTTCTATCATCTTTCCCCATTTTTCCTTGATCGATATCGATACTTTCGCATAACCGTAACCTGGCAAGTCAACAAAATATAGTAGGTCATTAATATTATAGAAATTAATTGTCTGGGTTTTACCCGGTTGGGATGATGTACGAGCCAAGGATTTTCGATTCATTAAAGCATTGATCAGTGAGGATTTACCCACATTGGACTTTCCTGCAAATGCAATCTCTGGCTTGTCATTTACCGGCAATACACTGGTAATTCCACAAACTGTCTCCAATTCTACATGTTTAATAATCATGGTTTCCCCTCCTGATTTTTGTGTTTTATTTAAGATGATTTACTTCTATCGTTTAAAAAGCTTTCCATCAGAATAAACATTCTAACGGAAAGCTTCTTTCCTTATCTAATCTTCTGGACTTACCAGCGATCCAATCGATCACTAGAAGCTTGTATTACTATGAAATGTCCTAAGCGATTTCACCTTTGCTTTTTTTTGATGAACGTTTTACAATTGGCTTTCTAGTAACATTTTCATCTGAGAATATTATTTGAGGTTTTTCTTCGCCTAATACTGCATTCTTTGTGATGATGCATTTTACAGCTTTAGTGTCCGAAGGAATCGTATACATAGAATCCATCATTACTGCTTCCATAATCGCTCGTAGTCCTCTAGCTCCAATCTTACGTTCAAAAGATTGTTTCGCTATTTCTTCTATAGCGTCTGGCTCAAACTCTAATTCTACACCATCTAATTCAAACAGCTTCTTATACTGTTTGGTAATTGCATTTTTGGGTTCCGTTAGAATTTTTACCAATGCTTTTTCATCCAACATATCCAAAGCTACGCAAACCGGAACACGTCCAACGAATTCTGGAATCATTCCGAATTTTACAAGATCCTGAGGCATGGTCTGACGCAAGATTTCACCTACATTGGTTTTATTCTTCTCATGAATCTGAGCATTAAATCCAATGGATTTCTGTCCAATTCTGGATTCAATAATCTTTTCCAGTCCATCAAAGGCACCACCACAGATAAATAATATGTTCGTTGTATCAATTTGGATAAACTCCTGATGAGGATGTTTTCTTCCACCCTGTGGGGGCACGGAAGCTACTGTACCCTCCAAAATCTTTAGGAGTGCCTGCTGTACTCCTTCTCCAGATACATCTCTTGTAATGGAGGTATTCTCTGACTTCCTTGTGATTTTATCGATTTCATCCACATAGATTATGCCATATTCCGCACGTTCTATATCAAAATCTGCTGCCTGGATTAATTTTAATAGGATATTTTCAACATCCTCACCGACATAACCTGCTTCTGTCAATGCTGTAGCATCAGCTATTGCAAATGGAACATTTAACAGCTTTGCAAGGGTTTGGGCAAGATAAGTTTTACCGGAACCTGTAGGACCAATCATTAGGATATTGCTCTTTTGAAGTTCAACATCTAAATCTTTATCTGCCAATACTCTCTTATAATGGTTGTATACGGAAACTGCTAATACTTTCTTTGCTTCATCCTGGCCAACAACATGCTGATCCAGGAAATTTTTAATTTCAACCGGTTTCAGAAGATTTATGTCTGAATCTATAACAGAATCGCCCTCAAATTCCTCTTCGATGATTTCACTGCAGATTTCAATGCATTCATCACATATATATACTCCAGGACCTGCAATTAGTTTACGAACCTGATCCTGTGTTTTATTACAAAAGGAACATCTAAGTTGTTTTCTGTCTTCAACTTTTCCTGCCACTAAATCTTTCACCTCATTCTCTGTGTAGTGCAAAGCATACCTTTGATTATCTTCTTTCCAGTATGCCATCGATGATGCCGTAATCCTTTGCCTCATCAGCACTCATATAAAAGTCCCTTTCTGTATCTACTTCGATTACTTCTAGGGGTTTACCTGTATTCTTTGATAAGATTTCATTTAATCTTCTTCTAATTCTTATAATATTATCAGCAACAATTTTAATGTCCGTTGCTTGACCTCTGGCTCCACCAGAAGGCTGATGAATCATAATTTCAGAATTAGGAAGTGCAAAACGTTTTCCCTTTGTACCACCTGCCAATAAGAATGCTCCCATGCTGGCAGCTAGGCCGATACAAATGGTTGATACATCACATTTAATGTAGTTCATCGTATCATAGATTGCCATTCCTGCTGTTACAGACCCACCAGGACTATTAATATAGAAATTGATATCCTTTCCTGGATCTTCTGATTCTAAGAACAACAATTGGGCAACGATTAAGCTTGCTGTTGTATCATTAACTTCTTCTCCAAGAAAAATGATTCTTTCTTTTAATAATCTAGAATAAATATCGTAGCTTCTCTCTCCACGACTAGTCTGTTCAATAACATAAGGTACTAAACTCATATGAAACCCTCCTTTTTATAACAATAAATGTTCTCTTAAAGCCGGTAATTCCATAATTATTAAATAATCCTATATCTCCTAGGAAAATCTCCTAAACTTATTTTGCTGGCTCAACTTCAACAGCTTGCTCTACTACTAGGTCAACTGCCTTTTGTACAGCAATATCCGCTTTCATCTGCTCTTTTTCATTTTCTCCAATAACTTCTTTCAGTTTATCCAGTTCCATTTTATACTGTTCTGCCATATTGGATAGTTCTTTATCCAATTCTTCTTCTGAAACCTCGATATTTTCAGCCTTAGCTACTGCTTCTAATACTAGTCTACTCTGGATACGTTTTAAAGCTTGAGGTCTTAAGTTATCTAAGAACTTCTTAGCATCCATACCAGTGAATTGGAAATATTGCTCTATGGAAAGCCCTTGATATTGCATTCTCTGAGCAAAATCATCTGCCATTTGTCTTGTCTGTAAATCTAACATAGGCTCTGGAATATCCATTTGGGCATTTTCAATGATTTTATCTACTACTTCATTTTCTTTAGCAATTTTTACTTCTTTTTCCTTATTAGATTTAATTGTAGCCTTAACACTTTCCTTGTATTCATCTAAAGTATCAAATTCAGATACATCCTGTGCAAAATCATCATCCAACTCTGGAAGTTCTTTTACCTTAATTTCTTTTATTGTAACTTTAAATAGTGCAGGTTTACCAGCTAAGTCCTTAGCATGATACTCTTCTGGGAAAGTCACATTCACTTCTACTTCTTCACCAATTGATTTACCAATTAATTGCTCTTCGAAGGTATCAATAAAGCTGTGAGAACCAATTGTCAAGGAATAGTCTTCACCTTTTCCTCCTTCAAATGCCACACCGTCAACAAAACCTTCAAAATCAATTACGGTAATATCACCATCTTGAACTGGTCTGTCATCAATGGTAACCATTCTAGAATTTTTTTCTCTTTCCTCATTGATCTTAGCCATTACTTCGTCATCCGTAACGGTAACTTCTTTCTTTTCAATTTCGATTCCCTTGTACTGACCTAAAGTTACCTCCGGTTTTAATGCTACTTCCGCTGTAAAAATAAAAGGTTTGCCTTTTTCAATCTGAATTACATCAATTTCAGGTCTGGATACGATATCTAGACCACTTTCATTGGCTGCCTTCTCGTAAGCTTCTGGAATAATTTCATTGGCAGCATCTTCATAAAAAATACTAGGACCATACATTTTCTCAATAATTGCAAGAGGTGCCTTACCTCTACGAAATCCCTGAACATTAATCCTATTCCTATTTTTAAGATAAGCTTTTTGAATTGCTTGTTCAAATTCCTCAGCACTAGCCTCTATGGTAAGCTTTGCCATGTTTTTTTCTAACTTTTCAACTTGTAAACTCATATTGTAATTTCCTCCTGTTTTTTTGGGGGAGGGAATTTTCCTCCCTGTTTTTATGGGGAAGAATTGTCTCCCCTATTTCTATTGGGGGGCATTTTCCTCCCTTTATCTCTATGTACTTTACTGTTAGCCAATTAATTCCATCCTATACATCCATTTCTAAAAAGTACATAATTTCTGCTTTTTACAGACATTTTGACATTAGTATATTATAACATAGCATTTCTGTAAATACTATATTTAATTTTTCTGCCGATTCTAACAATTCATTACTATTTCATTCCAGATTAAAGTATTCCCTAAATTTTATTAATCAATAATCACATGGCCTTCATTTTTTAATATCTGAACGATGTAATCTACCTTAGCCTTACACAGTTCTTCTGTCTTCGCCTCTACCATAACCCTTATTACAGGCTCTGTACCACTTTCACGAACAAGAACCCTACCATCCGTACCCAGTTCCTTCTCTACTTTAGCTATAGCCTCAATAACAGCAGCATCATTTCTTGCAGCTTTTTTATCTTTTACTTTAACATTTTTCAGTAACTGTGGAAAGATAATTAGGTCTTTGTGTAATTCGGAAAGTTTCGCTTTACTTTCTAGCATAACTTCCATCAATTTCAAGGATGTAAGAATACCATCCCCGGTTGTCGCATGCTTACTGAAAATAATATGGCCTGATTGTTCACCACCAATGGAATGACCATTGGCCATCATATTTTCATATACATATTTATCTCCTACTGTGGTTTTTTCATATTTGATACCCTTGCGTTCCAAGGCTTGATATAAGCCCATATTGGACATAATGGTTGTAACAATTGTGTTATTTGCAAGGTCATTTTTTTCCTTCATATAAACACCACATAAGTATAAAATGTGATCTCCATCTATAATTTTACCTTTATCATCCACTGCCAAACATCTGTCTGCGTCACCATCATATGCAAATCCTACATCCAGATTATTTTCCACAACAAACTTTTGTAGATGTTCCATATGAGTCGATCCACAATTATCATTAATATTGACACCATTGGGTTCGCCGTTAATGACATAAGTTTTAGCACCCAAAGCATCAAATACCCCTTTTGCAACGCTACTGGCTGCTCCATTAGCCAAATCAAGACCGACCCTTTTATCTTTAAATGATCTGGTGGCTAAGGATATCAGATATCCGATATAGCGATTTCTTCCCATGGAGTAATCTACTGTTCTACCAATATCTTCTCTTTTTGCCAAGGGTAGGTTATCTTCCTCGCAATCAATATACTCCTCAATGAGCTTCTCAATTTCCGCCTCTAATTTATGTCCATTCCCATTAATTATTTTAATTCCATTATCATAATAAGGATTATGGCTAGCAGAAATCATTATACCACAATCAAATCCCTCACTACGAACCACATAGGAAACACTGGGGGTCGGGGTTACATGTAACAGGTATGCATCAGCTCCACTGGCAGTCAAACCAGCAACCAAGGAATATTCAAACATATAACTAGATCTCCTGGTATCCTTACCGATAACAATTCTTGCTTTATGATCTTTTCCATAGTAGTGACCTAAAAACCTTCCTACCTTATAGGCATGAGTTACCGTCAGGTTAACATTGGCCTCCCCACGAAATCCATCTGTACCAAAATATTTTCCCATTCTCTCAAAGTCCTTTCATGATGATCTTGTTTGGCACTTACGATTATCGTTTTTCACATCGCAAATACCAATATAATTTAAATTATTAATATTTGGCTTGTTTTGACACAACAAATACGATTTTTATATGTATATACATAATTAACAATCTTTTTCTCGTATATCATTTTAACACAGTAAAAATGGTATTGAAAAGTAAAAAATTACTTTTTAT